>OLFY01000939.1_pt1 | contig 40280 bp, 41 predicted proteins | sample 1605611 | NCBI WGS metagenome assembly OLFY01 (sample SAMEA3888923, study PRJEB22519) | human gut metagenome | biome: human gut; feature: human-associated habitat; material: faeces | place: Denmark | collected 2011 | reverse complement strand
AGCGCCTGCCTCTTTTCAGAAGCAGACGCTCATTTCTCGTATTCAGTTTTTACCGCAGCAGCCGGATTAGCAGCTCATTGATGTCCTCGGAGGGCTTGCCGCTTGCTACCAGCTTGTTCCGAAAGGACAGCAGGGCCGTTGTCAGCAGCCGCCATTCGCCGGCGCAGAGTGCTAACACTCGATTTCTTCTATGCTTGAACATCACCACACCTCAGCAATAAACTAGCTCAGAAAGGATAATCTCTTCCGCTCGGCTGCGGATACTGTTCATCCGTCCCACCCATTCCATTTGATTCTCAGCCTTCAGCCGCTCAGTGACACCCTCGGCGTCCTTCATCTGCTCGACCAGCCGATTGAACATCTCCTGTGCTGTGTCGCCGATTTCCTTGAGATGCTCGTCCAGCTTGCCGGTCAGCAGCATTCCCGTGTAAATGCCGTCCCTGTGCTCGCGCAGATACCGCCTGCGCATTTCCGCAAATCTGTTGTACATATTCTTCCTCCTTCACGCTCGCCGTATGGTTTTTTATCATCATCCACATGATAGCGCAACCCGAAGGAAAAGCCCAATGTGCGAAAAGCAGATTTACAGATTTGACGGTAAGGCAACAGAAACAGCCATCCCCAAAATCGATCGGAAATGGCTGTCGTCTATGATGTGGCATTGTCTTAACAAGCAACGAATCTGTCCGTACAGATTCACTTGTCAGGGGATTCCCTGAGACCCTGTCGGCAATTCAATCATTCAAAATCAACTTGGCAGTACAGAAAATCAAGAATAATCATTTTAACCGAAACGCCGCCAAAATCATTCAAAGACACATTGTATGAATATCTTTGTTCTTGAACAGTAATCCAGTCTGATAAAGCAAACACCTCACCATTATCAACACTCTGCATTATACATGCATTACACGAATAACGGGAGGATATTTCCGGAATGACATCCAATAATTTAGGGCTCTTAAATTCCGCCCTATATTCTTCACTTATATTGGGAGCAAATTCAACCCACAACTTTGTCGCTCCGTCAAAAATCAACTCGTCATATTCGTAACCGGCATGGCCAATAGCCAACTTTGTGATAATTCGTTTGAAACGATTGATATCAAAAGACGGATATATGCAGCTGCCCTTGCTGGAAATTTGAGATTCAATTAACCGATGTAGCGATTCTTTTTTTGACAATATGTCATCCACATGTTTGCTAATCGAATAGTTTCCATAAACCATGCTTTTTAGTATTTCCAAGAAGCAAACGAAATATTCCTCATCAGCTGAAAAGCCATTATTACATTCAAAGCAAGCCGGAATTGTCGGAAGGTTCTCAGGGAATGGCTCAATAAGCAAGGACTTTGATGGAACATGCTCGCGTGTTTCGGCAGGCTTTCCGCAATATATGCATCCACTTGGCTTGCCTTTTTCCCAATTTGTGTAATAACCCGCTCCGGCAGAATGTTCTCGTCGCTTTTTTTGAATCATATTTTTTCCTCGCAAACAAAAGGGGGGGCTATTATTATACACTAAGTATATGTGTTTTCATTGCTAAAGCACACGGAAAAGGATTTGATTGTATGGTAAAAGCATGGTTATATTTTCGAGACAATTCTATGATTAAACAGCCCTTATGTCTTAAACATCTTATTCTCCTTTCAAAAAATAATCTTTTGGACATGATATGATTGCGGTTCAATAAGCCACATGCTATTTTCCGTTATTTGCTGTGCGGGATTATTAATAATTTCCGGTTCGTAATTATCACTGCAGATTTTCGTTAAATCAATCAAATATAGATAATAGTCTGTTGCCAGAAGTCTAGCAACTTCATATTCATTCTTTGACCAAAAGAATCCCGCTTCAGATATCGCTTTGACTTCAATAAAACGATTAGTTTTCATTGAATCAGGGGTATTAACTGACACAATATCATATCCTGCTGATACATCAATATCAGATATGCGTTTTACTTTTTTTCCGCCTTCAGGGCCAAGTCTTTGACGCTCATATTCTAAAACAAATAACTCGGCTTTTTCTCCGGCCAGTTCATTGTTTTCAAGTCTTTTCTTGAGCTGTTCAAGCGACATGGCTTTTCTTTTTTTGACGCAATGAGAAGCTACAAGCGTTTCATATTCTGGTGAAACATAAAAATGAGAACCCGCGATGCTTCTATTTACGTGCAAAAATCCCTGACTCAAAAGCACATTCCTAACCGAAGATAATTTTAACGGGAAGCATTCATTCTTGAAACCATATTGAGACTGGACAGAATCATAAAAAAACATGTCGGCTCTAAGAATATCCGAATCAAATAATAGATTAACTGCGCTTTTTATTAGATAATCATTTATTTGACGACCATCCTTAACATGCTCTTTTAAATCATCTGCTAACAACAAAGTATTATCTAAGATGATTATCCATCCGAATGCGGCGCAATATGTCATCAGATCATCGCATGAGAGATGGTGCTTACCGGGAGCATGGCTACACAAAACCATTGCGTCGTTTCGAGTAATAGGGGAAGTTCCTACCACATTGCATAAGAAGTATGTAATTTCCTCTCGGCCACTTTGAATATTAAGCCTTTTTAGTTCTTCTAACATAATCTTTAATCAACGCCTTTATATCTTCATTGCCCAAATCATCTGAAACATTGTTGAAAAGGGGAATAGGCATGCTTTCCATTATTTCCGTCATGCGTTGTTCTTTTTCTGCCAGCCGGATATCTATTGTTTCATCGATACTATCTTCTGAGAGAATATAATAGTAATTCGTTTTTGTTCCTGCTTTCAATCCATATCGGTGAATTCGATCTTTTGATTGTACAAAATGGGCCGCGTTAAAAGATCGTTCTAAATAAATAGCGTTATGGCAAGCTTTGTGTAATGATATGGATTCCGCAACAGCAAATGGGTTGGCAATTATCACCTTGAAAGGGCAGTCTTCACTTTGAAATGCCCTAACTATTTTTTCTCTTGTTAGAATTTGCTCTTCACTATCATCATTAGCGCCTTCTTTTTCCACAGGGATTGCTCCATATAGTTCTTGGCATCGTATCCCTTTCGATTCCAAATATTCTTTTATACCATGGATTGTATGAATAAAAGTTGCCCAAATTACAACTTTTCCGCCGTCTTTAGTGATCTGGTTTACAAGCCTTTCGACAGCCAGATATTTCGACGGTGTTTCGATTGCCTCATACTCCATAATGGATTTTAGTAGATCGGCGTCATCGACGGCCTGATACGCTTCTGCGGGACATTCGTCATCTTCCATAAACTCGAACAAGGGAGTCCTAAGCATGGCTGGATCAGATGCAGCTTGCATTAATCGAATCATTCTTGCTTGCGCTAATGCCGCCTTAAATTTAGAAGACAAGTCTGGCTCACCTTCGCCCATCATAGCATCCATGTACTTTTTTTCGATGAAGTCATAGATTCGTCTCTGATATTCTCCCATGGGCACAACAATCGGAGGATTGATTGTGGCTGGGGGAATATTCAAATCACTTTTTCGAATGCGAATGAAATATGGAGAAATATTGTTAATTAATCGTTCAACACGCGCCTGATCTCCCACTGCAGTAATATCACGCAATTGGTTTACCTCAAACCCAATAACATTTTTGGAGGGCCAAATGAATTTGAACATATTATAAATGTCTTCATATCCATTCGGTGCAGGTGTACCAGTAAGAACAACTCGCGCACTACTATATTTCGCAAGTTCAAGCACTGCTTGCGCAATGACTCCGCCGGATGAGTTTTTGGCTTTATGCGCCTCATCCAGCACCACCATAACTTTGTTGTTTCGCAGGAAAAAGCCGAGTTCCTTTTGCAAAGAGAGCAACGAGGCATACGAAATCAATGTCAAGTCAGAAGTATGGCTCGAAATCAAATAATCCTGCTTATCTGCTTTGCTAATTCCGCTAATCAAACGCTTTACACTTGGCTTTCGGCCAAAACATTCTTCGTACTCAAGTTCCCACGGGCCAAAGGAACTCAACGGGCCAACAATCAGCAATTTATCTATGTGTTTTGCGTTATCAGCAGCCAGACTATGCAGGTACGCATAAGCTCCATATACTATACTGGTTTTTCCTGCACCAGGGACGGAGAAATTGCATGCATTTTGAGAAAAAGCCATATGATATGCCGAAAGTAACTGCAAAGGATACAAAGATCTTGCGGGAAGATTACGAGCAACAGAGTTGGTGAATTCTTCAAATTCGTCTTTGTCACACTCATTATTTCGAATGTGAAGAGCTTTTTGGGAAAACTCATCAAACTTTCGTTCTTCCTCGTAGAAATCAAGTAGTACCTGTTCGGAACTTTCTGTTTTTTTCTCTGAAAACCCATATTTGCTCAACATTGAGCGTATGGAAGATAAGACCGCAAATGGCTCTTCTTCCATTACAGGAATAACAAGTCGATTATCTTCCTCACGAGGGGAAAGATAGTCTCTAACGTATCTCCAAGCAAATCGGTTCCTTTTTATGGCAGCTACATCCCCGCACAAGTATATTTCTTTTTTTGCAGAGTTATAGTCGATAGAAATGGTTGCCATATCCAATCATCTCCGCTCCAGTATCTTTTTCATTTCATAAGTCAACTTGTTTATTTCTCTTACCATCTCTTCAATATGAGGATCATTCACAAAGCTATCTTGTTCGCAATCAACTGCTTGAAGTGCGCTTAACGCACGTTCAATCAATTCACCCGGCTTATTTGATGCACGTTTATCGCCGAGTTTTTGCGAAAAACGTTTCAGATTTCCAGTCAACTGACCAATGGCGCTATCTGTCCAATCTTTATCTCGTTTTCTCAGCAAAGTACTGAGATCCTCAGCCGGATAATTTTTTCTGAGTTCTTCAACAGTCTGCGCATCGACAGGAGTATTCTCTTGATGTTGCTGCAAGAAAGAGTCCCACAAATTCTTGTAGAAAAAGATACTTCCATCTTTTCCTGTCTTTGCAATGTCTCTGAACTCTTTTCCTTCATAACGTGCACGTATGTAGTCGAAACAGACCAGTTTCAAATCGGAAATATCGGAGTCCGTGTATGTCCAGTCTGCGCTTCTGACATTAGCACCTCTCTTTTTATAAGAGTCCAAATAATTTTCGAGATCGACGAAAGGGCCTTCTGTTTTTTCCAAACGAGTATATATGCCTTCATAATCATATTCTTTTAAGTAATCCTCCATCAAGTCGAGTATACTTAACCATTCTTTGACCTGTGAAGGCTTTTCGCTCATAAATCCAGCAATATCTTCTTCGGAAAAGCCAAGACGCTTTAACTCTTTGCATTTCAAATACTTTTCGATGGGATTGTAATCGAGCTTATCATCCTCACCCATCTGATAAATTGTCTCAAGCTGCTGAATGTCTTTTTCTTCAGCATCATCAGGAAGAATGATTGCTAAAAAGTATTTGCATTTTTCGACTTCCTCATAAGAGTATCCAAGCTCGTCTCTTTTATGGAACAGTCTATTCAGCAACATGGCTCTGCGGTTTCCGTCGACAATGGTGCCGTCAGAAGTAACAATACCGTACCGTTGCTGTCCATTTTTCAAAAGGCTATCCATGGTAGTTTTGTTTCTGTCGACTTTGGACTCGTACAAGAACTTCTCAATTATTGCTTTGTCATCATTCAATTCGGCATTTAACACGCCATTTTGCTTTTCGTAAGATAATACATCTGACCCTATTCTGCCGTTATACTTGTTATAAACCAAATAATCGAGAGGAATACGATAGACAATCTCTGTACGGGTAGTCCCTTTATAGCGCAGAGGAATACCTGTCATGGCAATGTTGAGTTGATTTCCCTTCAGTTCGTCAAGTTTCGTTTTTCTGGTAATAGCGTCCATTTTACTTTCCTCCCATTTCGTGAGTGATTTGATTAAGGATAATGTAACCAGTTGCAATTGCCAAAGGTAAAGTCTGCGGATCTTCTTGCAAATATACCTGATTCTGGAATTGCTGCTCAGGAATGGTATTCACTAAAAAAGCTTTTACCTCTTCCAATAATTCATATGGCCCTATAACATTGGATTTCTTGCGACCTTTTGTAGTCATGCAGTACCTGGCCTGAAAATCATTATATGATGAAAGGTTATCGCATTTTTGACGTATAAACTCTTTAACAAAGGGCCTAAGATTTTCGTCAATTTGACTTAATGTTAATTGTGGTGTATATACCTTTGCCTTATCTTTACCCTGACTATAATGAATTTCCGCATCCCATTTAAAAGCTGGACTGTGTTCCTCATCCCCGAAATTGGAGTGATAATTTGTCAGTTCAACACGATACTTGGATTGTATTAAATAGGGAATATGATATTTGAATTTTGCAGTACTGCGGCGCTCTTTTTCCTGTTTCTGCGGAAAAATGTTTCCATTTAGATTCACAAATGCGATATTATCGTCATGATGAATCAGTGGATACTGTGCAGGAAGACGCTCTCCTTCTTTTAGCATGATGGCCTTTGCAATTGCATATGACATTTTTGGCGGGACTGCATTGCCAACCAAAGTATGCTTAATTGATTTTGTTTTTCCATAAAACCAATAATCAATGGGGAAGCTCATCATTGTTGCTGCTTCTCTTACTGTCGGAAGGCGATATTTCCCTTTCTTATACCCCAGAATCATTGCCTCCCTGGAACTTGCAGTCATTGTTGCCATTACTGTTCTTGCAGGTTTGCTTAAATTCTCCGGAAAGGACATTTTCCCCATATAGCCCTTATCTCTTTTTAGCCTTTCAGCGGTTTTCCATTCAAACGGTGCAAGTTCATAAATATATTGGTGATCAGTTACTTGATTTTTGGGAAGAACCAGCGTTGGATAATTTAAGTCAGTTACTTCATTTGGAGTCTGACTTAACGGATCTCCTAATGAAGCGAGTACATCCGCAAGGGTTTTAACATTATCATCGGTATTAGTTTGCTGAAGAGGAGGAAACTCACCGCATAGGTAACGCTCTCGGTTAGTAGGTGCGCCATAATATTTGGCATTATATTTGCCAGAATTGCCTTCATGAGGTTTAAGGACAAAAGAACCTTCTAATCCCAAATCTGCAGCAGTATATTCGCTCTTTATATATTCTTTTACGCTTGGCACATTCTCAAGAACCCAATATTTCAAGATGGAATTCTTCTTGTATTTTTTACGAGCGATAATCTTCAAATAAGCTTCAATAAGCTGAATACCTATTGATTTATCTGCGTTTCCAGATTTGTTGGAATGTGAAAAGGATTGGCACGGAGGAGAGCCAATAATAACCTCAGAATCTGGAACTAATGCTTCAAATTCATCATCTGGTAAGTTGGAAATCCGAATTACATCGTCTAATATAGCGTTTACTCCCGGTTTATTTCCCTTATAAGTGGTGATTGCCGGCTCCCATTTATCCACTGCAAAAACTATATTAAATCCTGCCTGACGGAAGCCTTCGGAAAAACCACCGCCACCGCAGAAAAAGTCAGCTACTCTCATATGTTTTACCTCTTTTTTAGTATCATGATAACGCCATTATATCTTATTACGATTACTGCCCCATAAAACGGACTCATCTATCATCCGGAATAAAATCCATAATATCGTTTGGTTCCACATCAAGCGCGGCACAGATTGCGCCGATCACGTCGGTGGTTATATCCTTATCGTTTGCCAGCTTGTACATCTGATAATGGGTGATGCCGGCAGCTTCTTCCAAATCCTTCTTTTTCATATTCCGATCAACAAGAATATGCCACAGCTTCTTATAACTAACAGCCATTTTGAATCTCCTTTATGGGCTATTTGGTGTCGGGCACAATAACACAAATATAGCATATCACGATTCGACCGAGAAATCAATAATATGATAAGAATTTCAAACTTTTGATAGGTACAAAAACGTTATGACTGATTTGACGGTTGCGTATAATTGCCGCTATCGGCGAAATCAGAATATTATTTCATCATCAAATCTTGATATTTTGCCGATAATGTGCTATACTATCCCTGTGCAGAAAGTGAGGGATCTCTATGAAATATATTTCTGTCGCGGAAACGGCGAAAAGGTGGGGCGTTTCCGAACGCAGCGTGCGAGGGTACTGCGCCGAAGGAAAAATCGTCGGTGCATTTCTGACCGGCAAGAAATGGAACATACCCGAAACCGCGGAGAAGCCAGATCGCATTAACAAGAAAACCGATACACCAAAGACCCTTCTTGAGGTACTGAAGGCCGAGAAAGCGGCGAAGCTGCACGGCGGCATTTATCATAAAATCCAAATCGATCTGACCTATAACTCCAACCACATCGAGGGCAGTCACCTTACCCACGATCAGACGCGCTATATCTTTGAGACGAACACCATCGGCGCATCGGACGGGACGGTCAAAGTTGACGATGTGGTCGAGACCGCCAACCATTTCAAGTGCATTGATATGGTGATCGACAATGCCAATTACGCTCCGAGCGAGGCGTTCATCAAGCAGCTGCACGCCGTTCTGAAAAGCGGAACTTCCGATTCCCGCCTCGATTGGTTTGCCGTCGGGAATTACAAGAAACTGCCCAACGAGGTCGGCGGCATGGACACAACTGCGCCGGAGAATGTCGGTGCTGAAATGAAGAAGCTACTTGCCGAGTACAACGCCATCGAGGGCAAAACCTTTGACGATTTGCTTGACTTTCACTACCGCTTTGAGCGCATCCATCCGTTCCAGGACGGCAACGGCAGAGTCGGGCGCCTGCTCCTTTTCAAAGAATGCCTGCGGAACAACATCGTGCCGTTTATCATCGAGGACGACATCAAGATGTTCTACTACCGAGGCTTGAAGGAGTGGCAGAACGAGCGCGGCTACCTGCGTGATACTTGTCTATCTGCACAGGACAGATTTAAGAAGTATTTGGACTATTTCCGAGTACCGTATGACCAATAAGCAAATCCGCCCCTGTGCGATACAGAGGCGGATTACTTTTTCGTAATAAACCCGTGCGTCTATGCCGTAAAAATGTAGAATTTTCAATGTGTTTTCGGGTGTTGCTCTCACTTCCGCCATACACTCTATGACCACACAAAAAGAATCGCAAAACCATTGTTTTTAGTGGTTTTGTGGTTCTTTTTTTACTTTTTGCAGAATATGCAAAAGCACTTCAGCGCTTTTGACACCAACGATTGACACCAACCGTTTCCCTGACACCAAATGACACCATTTTCGTTGGCATGCCATAAATGTGCAACCGCCCATATACTTATAGTCGCAGGGAAATTTATGCCGTTTTTTGGTGCATCAAAGTATTATTTGCTTAATTAAGTCAAATTTTTCCGTTGAAAGGTCAACAAATCTCAAAAAGCCGGTTCGCAGCACACTTATAGCGCACACGCCGACAAAAGCGAACCATCCTACCACGCCGCACGCTTCCCTGTTTTTTTCACCGCTACCCTAACTGCTCCGTCACGGCAAAGTGGTTTTTCTCATACCGGATCAGCCCGTCCCGCTGCATGAGGGACAGCTCGTTGCTCAGCGCGCTGCGCTCCACGTTCAGGTAGTCCGCCAGCTGCTGGCGGTTGTAGGGTATGTCGAATTCATAGCTGCCGGTGCGCTTGATGCACTCCGAGAAATAGGACAGCAGCCGCTTGCGGATGGACTTGGGCGAGGTGTGCAGCACCCGGCGGGAGAGCTGCAAATTCTTCCCGGCGGAGAGTGTCAGCAGGTTCCGCAGCAGCCGGAGATGGCGGGGACACACCTTGGCGCAGGGCTCCAGCACCTGCCCGATGTGCAATAGCAGCACCTCCGTGTCCTCGGCGGCGGTGACATTGACCATGAGCGGCTCACCCGGCACGCAGGCATATGCCTCCGCAAAGATGCCGCCTGCGCCCACGCTGCTGAGAACGCTGTTGTTGCCCCACACGTCCCCCATCTCGATGATGACCCGGCCGGACAGCACCACACCCAGCTGCTCCGTAGGCGTCCCCTCCGGCAGGATGACCGCGCCCTTTTTATAGCTGCGCTCTGCGGCGCGCAGGCAGCGCAGCATTTCCTCGATGTCCGGCACCGTCATACCGCGAAATAGCGGGGTGTTCCCCAGATTGATCCGCATATTTTTCTCCTTTTCGTTGGCGTGCCAACAGACTTTCATAAATTATGATAGTAAAATGAAGCCACAAAGTCAAGAAGAACCGCAAGGAGGACAAAAATATGGTACGGAGAATCATTGAGATCGACAGGGACAAGTGCAACGGCTGCGGTGCCTGCGCCGAGGCGTGTCACGAGGGCGCCATCGCCATGGTGGACGGCAAGGCGCAGCTCATGCGGGACGACTACTGCGACGGGTTGGGGGACTGCCTGCCCACCTGTCCCACCGGGGCCATCACCTTTGTCGAGCGCGAGGCCGCCGCCTACGACGAGCAGGCCGTCATGGAAAACAAGCAGCGGAAAATGCGGAAAGAGGGTATGACCCTGCCCTGCGGCTGCCCCGGGAGCCAGTCCAGGAATATTCAGCGTCAGAATGCGCCCACCGTGGAAGCGCCGCAAACCCAGCAGATGAGCCGTCTGTCCCAGTGGCCGGTGCAGATCAAGCTGGTGCCGGTGAACGCGCCCTATTTTGACGGGGCGCGGCTGCTGATCGCCGCCGACTGCACCGCCTACGCTTACGCCGCCTTCCACGAGCGGTTCATCAAGGGACACATCACGCTGGTGGGCTGTCCCAAGCTGGACAGCGTGGACTATGCCGAAAAGCTGACGGAGATCATCCGGAATAACGACATCAAGAGCGTCACCGTCGTGCGGATGGAGGTACCCTGCTGCGGCGGGCTGGAGCTGGCGGCGAAAAAGGCACTCCAGCAGAGCGGGAAGTTCATCCCGTGGCAGGTGGTCACCGTGACGGTGGACGGCCGGCTGGTGGAGGAATAAAACACAGGAGAACACGAAAGGAGAAGTATTATGAAATACGTTTGCACCGTTTGCGGTTGGGAGTACGACGAGAGCGCAGGGTATCCCGAGGGCGGTATCGCGCCGGGAACGCCATGGAGCGAGGTACCGGAGGATTTTGAATGCCCCCTGTGCCACGTGGGTAAGGACAGCTTCGAGGAGGCGTGAGCTTTCTGCAAAAGGAGTAAAGACGATGAGCTATGAAAACTGGAAGGACAAAATCGGCACATTCGAAGTGCTGGACATGCGGGGCAAAAAGCTGGACTTCTTCCCCGCATTGAAGGCAAAGGCTGCCGCGCTGAAAAATGGCGAAGGACTGCATATCATCCAGACCTTCGAGCCTGTTCCCCTGTACCCGGTGCTGGCTCTTATGGGCTTTGAGCGTCACACGGAGAAGGTGAGCAGCAGTGAATATCACGTCTGGTTTTATCGAGTGAGGAAAGGAGAATAACCGCATGAGTTACGAAAACTGGAAGGACAAGGCGCAGGGGTTTCAGACCGTGGATGTGCGCCATATACAGGGCAGCTTTTTTGAAGGGCTGAAGAAACGAGCCGAGGCGTTGGAGGTGGGCGAAGGGTTACACATCATCCAGACCTTTGAGCCGCATCCACTGTACGCTGTCATGGAGGGCTTGGGCTACGAGCACCACACCGAGCAGCGGAGTGAGGCGGAGTTCCATGTCTGGTTCTGCCGTGTGGAGAAGAAGGAAGGCGACAGCTCCGCTCCCTTCAAGCCGCTGGCTCTTTTGAACTATCCCATGATCGATGAAAAGCTGGGGCAGATCGCCGTGGATTTTTGGGAGACCACATGGCAGAGCGAGAAGCGCGTACTGCCCTACGAAACGCGGCTGCTGCTGTCCCTGACCAACGCTGTCGGTGCGGGCCGGATGAGGCAGGCGGCGCGGGAGCTGGTAAAGGCATATATCCACGGTGTGGAGAGCGCCGCGCTGGACGATGTGTTCGAGCTGCTGGCATGGAATCAGGGTATCGGCTTTTTCAGCAGCGAGATCGGCCCCTCGGCACTGTTTCAGGCGTACAAGCTCATTAAAAACGGCGAAAAGCAGGGCAAGTCCCGGGAGGATATATGCAGTGCGCTGCGGGAGAAATTCGGGGAGAAGAACCCGGAGATGCAGGTCTTGCATTAAAAGCAGAGAACTTTACAAACAGCTGCGCGGCTGCGAGGAGAACGCTCTTCGCAGCCGCGCGGCTTTTGGGCTTGGTTCTTTTTCGCAGAGGCTTTCTTCTTGCTGCCCCTGCCTTTTTGCCCCAATCGCTTTATTTTCAGAGAATATAAGATATATTTCCATTAAATCCCCGTTCTTAACAAGGATTTTAACCCATTCACTTTATTATGGTAATGGAATGCAGCGTGTCTGTCCCACCAGCGCCGCCCTCTTCCGCTGCGGCTGTGGAGACAGTAAAAATAAACAGTCCTTGCGGCAGAAACGCCGCAGAAGAACGACGACAAAGATCAAGGAGGAACGAACATGAACACGAAGAAACTAATGACATTGCTGTTGGCAGTCGTGCTGGTGCTCTCTCTGGCCGCCTGCGGCGCAAAGGGCGGCGATCACATGGGCGGCATGGACAACGAGCCGAAGAACGCCGAGGAGGCGGCTGCCATGCACAAGGAGCTGACAGCGCAGGAGGCTGCTATTCTGGCGGAGAACACAGCACTTTGGGAAAAGGTCTTTATGGCAGCGGACAAGGGTAAGATCATGATGGAGGACGGCAAAAACTACGGCGACTTCCTGTTGGAAACCATCAACGCCGCCAAGGATCAGTTTTCGGCAGACGAGCTGAAACTGCTTCAGAGCGAGGCGGAGAAGATCCGCGACATCGGAAACAAGCTGGCCGCACTGGAGGAAAAGTATCCCGAGATCGTGCAAAAATCTCTGGACAGCGATATGAATATGCCGACGGACAAGGACATGGACACGATGCCCGACAGCGGCAGTAAGGACAATAAAACCGACGGCGGCAACACTGGCAATAAAACCGATAGCGGCAGCACGGGCAACACCCCCGACAATGGCAATACGGGCAACAAGACTGATAGCGGCAGCACGGGCAAGACGACGGATGACAGCAGCCTGCCGAAGTTCCCTGCCTTTGAGGGCAAGGATCTGGACGGGAATACGGTAAAGAGCAGCGATCTGTTCTCCGGCAACGCCGTCACCGTGGTGAATTTCTGGTTCACCACCTGCGGTCCCTGTGTGGGCGAGTTGGGCGATCTGGACGCGCTGAACAAGGAGCTTTCCGGTAAGGGCGGTGCGCTGATCGGCATCAATGCCTTTACGCTGGACGGCAACGAGGCGGCTATCTCTGACGCCAAGGATGTGCTGACCCAGAGCGGTGCCACCTATCAGAACGTGTACTTCGATTCCGGCAGCGAGGCGGGCAAGTTTGTGGAGAGCATCTACGCCTATCCCACCACCTACGTGGTCAACCGCAGCGGCCGCATCGTGGGTGATCCCATTGTGGGGGCTATCACCAGCAAGGCGCAGGCCGATGCACTGCAAGCCCAGATCGACAAGGCACTGGCTGCCGATATGGGCTGATCTAATATCTTCAAAGGGAGGCTATTATGAAGAAAAAGAACTGTAAGCTGACGAGCATTCTGCGCGTCATTGCCCTGCCCCTGGTGGGTAGTGCCGGAGGGTGGCTGTACTACCGCTATGTGGGCTGCGCCACCGGCACCTGTGCCATTACGTCCAGCCCGTGGCTCTCCACCGGCTTCGGCTGCGTCCTTGGGTCGCTGCTGTATACCGTCCTGTGGCCCGGTCGCGGCAAGAGACAGGACTGCGACAGGGCGGAGTGAGCCCTGATTCCACTGAAGGAGGAAACACGATGTATCGAAGTGTATTGGCACTGCTTTTCGCCGCAGTGCTGCTGCTCAGTGGCTGCGCCGCGGAACGGCAGACTGTGCCGAAGGAAAAGAGCGGACAGGAAACAAACATGGACGGCCCGGCTTTTGACCGGTCTGACGAGGAGATCACCTATATGGATACCACGGAAAATGTCATCTATCTGGCAGGCGGCTGCTTCTGGGGCATGGAGCAGCTCATGCAATCTATCCCCGGCGTCATCGACGCCCAGAGCGGCTACGCCAACGGCACCTGCGAGGCGGACGCCACCTACCAGACCGTCTGCAAGGGCGACACCGGCTTCCGGGAGACCGTTCGGGTGGAGTATGACCCTGAGCAGGTGAGCCTGGATGCCCTGCTGCTGGCTTACTTCTATGTGATCGACCCCACGGTGCAGAACCGACAGGGCAACGACCGGGGCAGCCAGTATCAGACCGGCGTGTACTACACCAACGACAAGGCCAGGGAAACGGTGGAGCGCATCGCGGACATCGAGCGGGGCCGCAGCGAGAAATTCTTTGTGGAGATCGGCCCGCTGAGGAATTACTATCCCGCCGAGGAATATCACCAAAACTACTTAGAAAAGAACCCCAACGGCTACTGCCACATCCCCCGGGCGGAGATGGAGCTGTTCTCCAAGCTTCGCATCGATCCGGGCGACTACCGGAAGCCCGCGGCGGAGACCATCCGGGACACGCTGACGGCGGAGCAGTACCGCGTCACGCAGGAGAGCGGCACGGAGCGCGCCTTTACCGGAGAGCTCTGGGACAAGTTCGAAAAGGGCATCTATGTGGACATCGTCACCGGCGAGCCGCTGTTCTCCTCTACGGATAAGTTTGAAAGCGGCTGCGGCTGGCCAGCCTTTACAAAGCCCATCGAGGGTCCTGCTGTGGTGGAACGGGAGGACTTGAGCCACGGCATGCGCCGCACAGAGGTGCGCAGCCGCGCCGGCGACTCCCATCTGGGCCATGTGTTCACCGGCGATCCGGAGTCGCCCAACGGCGTGCGCTACTGCATCAACAGCGCCGCCCTCCGCTTCGTGCCTTACGCGAAAATGGAGGCCGAGGGCTACGGATACCTCCTGAATTTGTTTGAGGGATAGGCCGGGCACGGATATGTTGACGCAGCAGAAAAGAAAGCCCCCGCTCGACTGAGCATACCACACAAGCCAGCTGACCCTCCGTATGCTTCAGTGCATACGGAGGGTCAGCTGCTGTTCGTAATGAAATCCTTTTGCTCTGAAAGAGCTTTTTCGGTTTGATAAGTGGGAAATCTTTTTGCGTTTTTCTACCTCTTTTTCACCTGGCATTTGCCGCTGCCTTTTCGCCGTCGAAAACGGAGGGCGGATCATTCCGCTCTGCCGCAGCCCATTTCAGCGGAGCGGGCACTATCCGCGCTGACGGCTAATTTGCGACGAATTTGCATATTGACATCAGGGCGGCGTCATGTTATGCTAATTTGCGAATGAATTGCAAATTGGAGGCGTGGTGACTTGTCCAGTTACAGCACGCAGCAGAGGAAGGCTCTGCTTGCCTATTTGAGCCGGCACCCGGATGAGCTGCTGTCCGCACGGCAAATTGCGGACGCGCTGGTGGATGAAAAGATCAGCCTCAGCGCCGTATACCGGAACCTTGCACAGTTAGAGGCGGAAGAAAAAGTGCGGCGCAGCAGCAAGAGCGGCACGCGGGAGGTCTACTATCAGTACCTTGACGCCGAGAGCTGCAAGGGTGCGCTGCACATGAGCTGTGTAAAATGTGGCAGAACCTTTCACATGGCAAGCGGCAACGCCGCCCTGTTTGCAAAGCACCTGGCGCAGAGCGAGCAATTCACGCTGGACGCCGCCGACACAGTTCTCTATGGCACCTGCGCGGATTGCGGGGAAGAATAGTATTTGGAAGGAGGACAGGCTATGACAAAGAAATCTCGTTTGATCACAGGCTTGCTGGCAGCCGTGCTGGCGGCTGTCATGCTGTCCTCCGCTGTCTATATTGCGGTCGAAGCCAACCACAACTGCTCCGGCGAGGACTGCGCCATCTGCCACCAGCTGCAGGCCTGTGAAAATCTGCTCAAGAGCATTGGGCTTGCCGGTGCTGCTGCGGTTTTCGCCGCGGCGGTCAGGTATGCCCCGTGCAGGGTCATTCCCTCCTGCGCGGAGGTTGTCCGCACGTTTACTCTGGTTTCACTCAAGGTCAAGCTTTCAGATTAAATAAGAACTATTTACAAGGGTGTAGTCTATCCGTTTTCGGATAGGCTTTCGCGGTGTTGCCGTCACCCTTGTATTTTTGCGCCCAATTTTACGTTCTTATCATAATTTGGAGGTACATATAGTCTATGAAAAAGATAACTGCGCTGCTGCTTGCGCTAATGATGTTGACCGGCGTCCTTGCCGGCTGCGGAAAGCCGAAGGATACCGGAAAAGCCGGCAAATTGAAGGTCGTCACGACCATCTTCCCCGCATACGATTGGGTCAGGGCGATCCTGGGCGACAAGGCGGATAACGCCGAGGTCACCATGCTGCTGGACAACGGCGTTGACTTGCACAGCTATCAGCCCACCGCCGATGATATTGTCAAAATCTCCGACTGCGACCTCTTCGTCTATGTGGGCGGCGAGTCCGACGGCTGGGTGGAAAATGCTCTGAAAAACGCCGCCAACAAGAACATGAAGGTCATCAATCTGCTGGAGGTCCTGGGTGATTCCGTGAAAACGGAGGAGACGGTTGAGGGTATGCAGGAGGACGGTCACGACCACGGCCACAGCCACGATGAACAGCTCACAGAGGATAACATCAAGGATCGCACTCTCTCGGATTTCGCCGGTGCGTGGAAGTCCCTGCACCCCTATCTGCTGAACGGCGACCTGGACAAATTCTGCCAACACAGGGCGGAGGAGGACGAGGACAGCTCGACCACAAAGGACACCTATTTGGAGAAGTACAAGACCTCGTGGCAATGCGACGCCGAAAAGATTTCGATTGAAGGAAACAACATCACCTTCACTTATGCAGACGGAAAAACCGTTTCCGCTGAATACACCTATGCCGGCTATCAGCCGAAGCGGAATGACGAGGGTAAGATCCGCAGCGTCCGTTATCAGTTCGAAACCACCAGTGCCTATGCACCCAAATATGTGCAGTTCAACGACCACGGCCACGAGCCGGGCGAGGCGGAGCATTTCCATATCTACTTCGGCAACGACGGCTTCGATGCGCTGATGAGTGGCAAGACCAATCCGTTTTTTGTGAAGGACGCGCTTTCCGCAGAGGACATCCTTGATGAGCTGATGGGGCACGACCATGGGGAGGAAAAGGACGAGCATGTCTGGCTGTCCCTGAAGAACGCCCAAGCACTCTGCGTGACGCTTGCGGATGCGCTGTGTGCCATCGACCCGGACAACAAGAACACCTATATCGCCAACGCCGCGGCGTATAAGGACAAGCTGGCCGCCCTTGACGCAGACTATAAGGCGGCTGTGGACGGTGCGGCCCATAAGACCGTTTTGTTCGGCGACCGTTTCCCGTTCCGCTATCTGGTGGATGATTACGGCCTGCGCTACTATGCCGCCTTTGCGGGCTGCTCTGCCGAAACCGAGGCCAGCTTTGAAACCGTTTCGTTCCTTGCCAAGAAGGTGGACGAGCTGGGACTTCCCTGCGTGCTGACCATCGAGGGCGCACAGCACAGGATCGCGGAAACCATCGTCCAGAACACCGCCGGGAAGAATCAGAAGGTGCTGACCATGGATTCCATGCAGTCCACCACCTCCAAGGACGTGGCAAACGGCGCCACCTACCTTTCCGTTATGGAGAAAAATCTCTCCGTGCTGAAGGAAGCGTTGGGGTAAGGAGGTAGGTCTATGGCTCAGCTCACTTGTCAAAATCTCTGTGCCGGCTACGATGGACGACCCGTTCTCCAAGACCTCAGCTTTGAGATCCTGGCAGGCGACTATCTCTGCATCGTAGGGGAAAACGGCTCCGGCAAGAGTACCCTTATGAAAACGATCCTCGGCTTGCAGGCCCCCATCAGCGGCAGAATTTTGACGGGCGATGGGCTGAGGAAAAACGAGATCGGCTATCTGCCGCAGCAGACAGTGGTACAAAAGGACTTCCCGGCAGCCGTGAGAGAGATCGTTCTCTCCGGATGCCAGGGACGCTGCGGCAGCCGTCCTTTTTATAATAAAGAAGAAAAGAAACTTGCGGCGGAGGCCATGGAGAAAATGCAGATTACACGGCTTGCAAGGCGGTGCTATCGGGAGCTGTCCGGTGGGCAGCAGCAGCGGGTGCTGCTTGCCCGCGCACTGTGCGCCACGCAAAAAATGCTGCTTCTTGATGAGCCTGTTTCCGGGCTTGACCCCAAGGTGACGGCGGAAATGTATACGCTCATCGAAAAGCTCAACCGTGAGGACGGCATCACCGTGATTATGATCTCTCACGATGTGGCTGCCGCCGTCCGATACGCCAGCCATATTCTGCATATTGGCGACACCGTTTTCTTTGGGACAAAGGCAGACTATCTCCAAAGCCCGCAAGGGCGGCTGTTTGACGTGAAGAAGGGCGGTGACAGCCAATGACTGCTATCTTGGAAAAGCTGTCTCTCTATTGGGCATATCCCTTTGTCCGCTATGCGCTCATTGTCGGTGTGCTGATCGCGCTTTGCTCCTCCCTGCTGGGCGTGACGCTGGTGCTGAAGCGGTTTTCCTTCATTGGTGACGGTCTGTCCCACGTGGCGTTTGGCGCAATGGCGATTGCCGCCGTGCTGCAGATTACCAACAAAATGCCCCTTGTCATGGTCATTACCATCCTCAGCGCCGTGCTGCTCCTGCGCACCGGGCAGAACACGAAAATCAAGGGCGACGCCGCCATCGCCATGATCTCTGTCGGTTCTTTGGCTATCGGGTATCTTCTGATGAACATTTTCTCCACCTCGTCCAATCTTTCGGGCGATGTGTGCAGCACGCTGTTCGGCTCCACCTCCATTCTGACGCTGTCCCCCGCAGAGGTATGGCTGTGCGTGGGAATGTCGGTGCTGGTCGTAGCGGTGTTCATCCTGTTCTACAATAAGATCTTCGCCGTGACTTTTGACGAGAGCTTCGCAAGGGCGACCGGCACGAAGGCGGGGCTTTACAACCTACTGATCGCCGTCGTCGTTGCGGTCATCATCGTGCTGGCGATGAACCTTGTGGGTTCCCTGCTGATCTCCGCACTGGTGATCTTCCCGGCACTGTCCGCCATGCGGATGTTCAAGAGCTTTCGCAGCGTGACCATCTGCGCGGCAGTCCTTTCGGTTTTCTGTGCGCTGCTCGGTATTCTGGCGTCCATTCTCGCCGGTACGCCGGTAGGTTCCACCATCGTCGCCGTTCAGATCGGCGCTTTCGGTCTGTCGTGGCTGGCAGGCACGGTATTGGGAGGTCTTCGCAGATGAAAAAACTATTGTGTGTTTTGCTGATCGCCCTAACTCTCATCCCTCTCGCCGCCTGCGGCCATGAGGACACCGCACAAAAGCCCGCTGCGGAGGATGCAGAAGGCACCGCCGCGCTCGACATTGACCTGACCGCACTCAGCGGCATCATGGTCTATTCCGAGGTCAACAGCATGATCTCCTTCCCGGATAACTACATCGGAAAAACCGTCAAAATGCAGGGACAGTTCAACATATACCAGGTCACCGACGAAAACGGTGCTTTTATCCCGGACAAAATGTTCTTCGCCTGCATGATCGCCGATGCCACCGCCTGCTGCGCACAAGGGCTGGAGTTTGCCCTCGCCGGAGAGCCCGTCTATCCCGATGAGTATCCGGAGCTGGGGGCGGAGATCACCGTGGTGGGTACGTTTGAGTGGTACGAGGAGGATGGTTGCCGGTACTACCGGCTGGGAAACGCATCGTTTGTAAACTGAGGCAGCGTGGGTCGTATCAACCGGAAATTCCGTGCCGCGCTTCGATCACGATATAAGCAGCAGTCCCCTGGACAACGAAACGTCCGGGGGACTGCTGCTTATCGTTAGATGTCCATTGTCAAGAGGTATGCGGCACCTGTTGCCTCATCGTATACGCACAGAGAAACATTTGTGTATGCGCTCGTTCCCGGGTTTCGATCCACCATTTTCCAGTAGCCGTCCGCGATCGGGGACAGCTCCACATAGGCGGAAAGGCTCGTATAAGCAGTAACAACACCGTCGTGGCAAGCAACGCAAAGTAACATTCGTGCATTTGCCCCGTTTTGGCTCAATGGCAAAAGGCATTCACTGTACCTCGCCGGGCTTTGTACCGACCTCCACAATGTTATCGCAGCAGCTCTCGATCAGTTCCCTGTCGTGGGTGATCACGAGAATGGTTCTGCCGTTCCGCGCTTCGCTTTTCAACCTTTCCGCGATCAGGCGCATATTCTGCCCATCAAGTCCGCTGGTGGGCTCATCGAGTATCAATATCCTGCGGCCGGAAAAGATGGCGCAGGCAATGGCAAGCCGCTGCTTCTGCCCGCCGGACAGGGCGGACGGGTGCGCGTCCCTGTACTCATAAAGTCCAAGCTCTTTGAGCAGGATCCTTGCACGGTTTTTGCTTTCTTCCGTCAATCTGGTATTCAGCAGCAGCTCCTCCGCCACGCTCGCCGTAAAGAACTGCGTTGACGTGTCGTTGCCGCAGTAATAGATCTCCCTGTGCCGGACTGCCGCTCTTGCTTTTTTTCCGTCTATCAGGATATGTCCCCTTGTCTGCCTTGTCAGCCCGCAGAGGATCTGCGCAAGGGTGGTTTTCCCCGCGCCGTTTTGCCCCGTTATGGCGGTCACGCCGCCCTCTGGAACGGACAGCGAAATGTCCTCAAAAATGACTTCCTTGCGTATTCTTTTTGAGAGCCCTGCTGTCTTCAAGACGGCAGGGCTTTCGTCCAATACGGAGGGAGCGGGAAGGCACTTTCCCTCGTGCGGAGAGCGCAGACCCATACCCACGATGTCTGCTTCCGGCAGAAGGAGTAAGTTCCGTGGTGCATACTCGGCCTCTATTCTGCCGTCTCGTAGATATAAAAACCGGTCTGCGATCCCCATCAGCCAGTCGATCCGATGCTCCGCGAGGAGCAGGGTAAAGCCCTGTGCCTTGAGCTGCCGAAGGGTCTGCGCAAGCTGCCGCGTCCCGGCGGCATCCAGGTTGGCCGTCGGCTCGTCGCACACAAAGACCTTTGGCTTCATGGCATATACGGACGCAATGGCCGCCCGCTGCTTTTCTCCGCTTGAGAGGATGTCAACTGCCCTGTCTTTCAAATGGGACAGCTTCAACGCCTCTATGGCGGCGTCCGTCCTCTCCCGTATTTCCCGGGCGGACAGGCCGTAATTCTCGCAGGGAAAGGCCACCTCTCCGGCAAGCTCGAAGGAAAAGAACTGGCTTTTGGGGTCCTGAAAAACGCTTCCCACCAAACGCCCGATCTCCCATGTGGAAAGCCTTGATATGTCCTTGCCGTCTATTCTCACGCTCCCGCTGAAAACTCCGGGATAGTAGGACGGCGCAAGCCCGTTGACAAGCCTTGTCACGGTGGTCTTGCCGCAGCCGGAAAGCCCCGTCAGCACGACGCATTCGCCGCTTTTTACCGAAAGGGAAATGTCCTGTACGCCTCTGTCTGAGTTTTCGTATTGAAAGGAAGCGTGTATAAGCTTGATCATGCCATGCTCCTTTCCAAAACCAAATAGGAAGCCGTGACTATCGCACATGCGGCTGCCGCGATGTGATCCCGCGCCCCGATCCTTTTCTCATAATAGCTGCCGCGCACGCCCGGGTGCTCCGCGCCCCTTGCAACGGCGGAAACGGAAAGCTGATCGGCAAGCTGCAACACCCGAAGAAGAAACGGAACCAGCACATACTCCATGCTCTGCACGGGATGCGCGAGCAGCTGCCCCGCCGTGGTCAGCCCCCGGTTTTTCATGGACCTGCCTACGCCTTTCAGCTCCGTCCGCATGGTAGGGAAGAAGCGAAAAACCACAAGAAGCCCGAGAATGAACGGGGTGGGCATACGGAGGCGGGATAAAAACGCAGAGAGCATCCCCGGCGGCGTGGTGATCAGATCCCATGACACCAGAAAGATTGGCGACAGATTCCAGAACATCAGAACATAAAATTCCGAAAAGACCGGCATGCGCAGCCCGTGGAAGCGGATGCCGTACAGCAGAAGCACCAGCAGCAGATAAAAGCAGCCATAGGACGCGGCAAGGCGGAAGTTCCGCTGTAAGACGAGATAAAGAAGCGCCCCGCCGGTCAGGATGCAGGTGAGCAGCACATTCCCGCCGATCGTTACTCCGGCAAAGACGCACAGCAGCGCCCACAGCTTGACCGGCACCGCAAAGGATGCGTCCGCTCTCATAGAACGCCGGCCTTCTGAAAATGCCTGCGGATCAGCCGGCTTCCCACCATGCAGCCTAAAAAGCCCATCAGCGTCGTGAACAGCAGAATAAAGGCCAGCCAGCCGGGAGAGGTGTAGTAACGCACATAAGAATCGATGTAGCTCTGCTCCATACCGCTTGCCAGCGCAAAATCGTAGTAGGTGTCCCAGAAGAACCAGATGGGCAGCAGATTGACCCCGTTGTACAGCAGGCTCGCCGCCGTCCAGGCGGCAGTCAGCCGTTTCGGCTTTTGGCAGGAGCCTTCCTTCCAGAGAATCGCCTCGCAGAGGATTCCCACGAGAACATAATAAGGAAGCAAGAACCAGTTGCCCATCAGCAGGAAAATCACGCCGAGGATCGTCATATAGATCAGCGTCACAAAACGCTTTCCGATCCGGCTGACCATGAGCATATAGACCGGCGCGCAGAGGAACATGGTGATCCCCACCGACAGCACCATGCTGACAAAGTCGTTGGCCATGCAGACCATATTGATAACGAGCTGGATCACGATCAGTACCGCCGAAAGCAGCACTGTGGTGATCACATCCCTGACAGACCATTTATTTGTTTCTTTCATAAACGCCTCCTTGTTTTCGATACTTTGTCTTCCGATATTGCATTCGGAATCCTGTTTATCCCGCAACTTTCTACGCCGTCCACTCCATGCTCTCGCTCTGGAGCTGTGCCATGTGGCGGAACAGGCCGTTCTTTTTCAACAGCTCTGCGGGAGAGCCCATCTCAACCACGCGGCCGCCGGAGAGCAGGACGATCTGGTCGGCGTTCATGACGGTACGCATGCGGTGCGCGATGATGAGCACCGTCTTATCCCTGATCAATCCGGACAGTGCCGCCTGCACCGCCGTCTCGTTTTCCACGTCCAGCGAGGCCGTGGCCTCGTCCAGCAAAATCACCGGCGCGTCCTTCAAGATGGCGCGGGCAATGGAGATGCGCTGCCGCTCACCGCCGGAGAGCCGGGAGCCGTTTTCCCCGATCAGGGTATGGTAGCCGTCCGGCAACCTGGATACAAAGGCGTCGCACTGCGCCGCCTTCGCCGCCGCCAGCACTTCCTCGTCGGTGGCGTCCCGTTTACCGAGGCGGATGTTTTCCATCACGGTGTCGGCAAACAGCACCACATCCTGAAATACGATGGCATAGTTTTTCAGCAGTGCCTCGCCGTCCACCGTGGACACGTCCACGCCGCCCAGCCGCACCGTTCCCTCCGCCGGGTCCCAGAAGCGGGCTGCCAACTTGGCTGCCGTGGACTTGCCGCCGCCGGAGGGCCCCACCAGCGCCGTCACCTGTCCCTGCTTCGCCGTAAAGGAGACATCTCTTAGCACATCCTCTTTTTCCCGGTAGGCAAAGGTCACATGCTCAAAGCGGATGTCGTAGCCATCGGGATCATATTCGGTCATACCGGTCATGCGCTTTTCGTTCTCGATCTCCTGCATACGCTCGATGCGCACCTCGCAGGCGAAAACCGCAGCCATGTTGGCAAACATGGAGCCGATGGGGTCATATACCCGGGTGGCGGCGATAAGGAACATCAGAAACGGGATCAGCGACAAGTCGCCGCGGCTCATCAGCGTTACTCCCGTGAGGATAGTGGTGGCGATGCCCAGCTTCAGGAAGGACTGTGCCGCTGTGACCACGGAGCCTGTGAACAGCTCGCCCCGGATGGTGTCCCGCTCCGCCTCGTCCAGCCTGCGGTTCAGGTCGGCGATATACCGCGCCTTCTGGTTGCACGCCTTGATCTCCGGCGCGCACTCCAGCACCTCCTGCATGGCGTCAGTGGCCGCGCGGCGGGTGACGAGGCCCTTTTTTATATGCTGCTTTTCCATGCGCCGGGAGAGATAGACCATCAGCAGCGACGCGGGCACCACCCACAAAAGAGCCAGTGCCATCCGCCAGTCGTAAAGCAGCATGCCTGCGGAAATCAGCGCCGTGGAGATGAGCGCGCCGTGCATGGCGGGGTGAAAGTGGGAGAATGCCTTTTCCAGCGTCTCCGTATCCCCCATGATGGTGGTGGTCAGGTCAGTCAGGTCACGGTTTCCAAAGAAGGACAGCGGAAGCTGGCGCAGCACCTCCGCCAGCCGGATGCGTCGGTTGGCGCTTTCCCGGTAGGTGGCTTCGTATAGGGCCTTGTACTGGATCAGGAAGGTCACAAAGAGCGCGGCGAGGGCAAGGACGCCCGCGACCAGAAAGCGCGTAAGCCCCGCCCTTGGGTCGGTGCCGTTTGTCAGCGCCTCTACGATGCCGGAGAGCGCCGTGGCCAGCACGCCCACCGGCAGCATTTTGCTGATGTTGACCAGTACGGACCAGAACACGGCGGCCACATAGTCTTTTGCGCCCTTCTCCGTCATGGCGTATTTTTTTCGGATGCGTTCGATCATGCGGCACCTCCTACCTTCCACTGCGCGGCCTTTTGGTATTCCTCCCACATGGCGGCGTAGACGCCGCCCTTTTCGAGAAGCTCATCATGCTTTCCTTCCTCGGCGATCTCGCCGTCCCGGACAACAAGGATGCGGTCCATGTTCCGCACCGTGGACAGGCGGTGGGCGATCATCAGCACGGTCTTGCCCTTCATCAGCGCCTCGAAGGCCTTTTGTATCTTCGCCTCGTTCTCGGGGTCTGCAAAGGAGCTGGCCTCATCCAGCACCACGATGGGTGCGTCCTTTAAAATCGCCCTTGCCAGCGCAATGCGCTGCATCTCGCCGCCGGAGAGGTACACGCCCTTGGCGCCGATCACGGCGTCCAGCCCGCCCGGCGTCTTTTCCAGAATATCGCCGCACTGGGCAAGCTGCGCCGCGTGTAATATCTCCGCCTCGGTGGCGTCTGGCCGAGCGGCGCGGATGTTGTCTCGGATGCTCTTCTTAAAGAGCCGCACCTCCTGAAAGACAAAGGATATCTGCTCCATCAGCTCCGCGGTGGGGATGCTTCGCACATCCCGTCCGCCCAAGAGCACCGCCCCTGCCTGCACATCGAAAAAGCGCGGGATCAGCCGGGCGATGGTGGTCTTGCCGCCACCGGAGGGGCCCACCAGCGCCCACGCCTCCCCCTGCGGCAGATGGAAGCTCACATTCGTCAGCGCGGGCCTGTCCGCGCCGTCATAGGAAAAGGTGACATTCTCAAAGGAAATGCCGCTGTCCGCGGGCTTGCTTCCGCCGTTCGCCGCAGGCTCGGGCAGGGGCGACTCCCGGAGTATCGCATCCAGCTTGTTCACTGCCTCGGCGGCCTCCATCTGTGCGTTGACCGCGTACATCAGCCGCTCCATCATAAAGGCCAGCTGGGGCGCGAAGAAGATGTAAAACACCAGGTCGGCCAGCACCGCCCAGCCGTCTGCCGCGCCGCCGATGAGAACCATTCCCAAGGGCATGAGAAGCAGGAACATGGCGTTCAGCACCACTGTAAGCAGGGTGTAGGGCATACGGCACATCATGGCGTAGCCGCTGGCAAGGTCGCGGTAGCTGAGGATGGCGGCATGAAAGCTCTTGAAGGAGTAGACCGTCTGCTGGAACACCTTCACCACCGGGATACCCCGGACATACTCTGTGGCCTCGGCGGAAATGCGCTCTCCTGCCCGCTGATATTTCTCAAAGAACTTCATGCCCGTCCCAGTCATCATGCTCATCAGGCAGACAAGCCCGATGACCATGGGGATCAGGCAGGCAAGCCCCATGCGCCAGTCAAAGACGAAGAGCAGCCCCACCGCCAGTATCGGCGTTACGATCCCGCCCACCGCGTCGGGAATGGTGTGGGCAAGGAGCGTTTCTGTCAGCGCCGCGTTGTCGTCGATCTGCTTGCGCAGCCGCCCCGTGAGGTTAGCGTTAAAGTACCCCAGCGGCAGGTCAATGAGATGGGCGACCGCCGCCTTTCGCATATTTGTCGCTACCCGGAAGGCCGCAAGGTGCGTGCACATGAGCCCGGCGAAATAGATCGCCGCGCTCAGAAGCGCCGCCGCCAGCGCATACCAGCCGTAGCGGGCAAGCCCTGCCGGAACGCCGCCTCCCGGCGTTAAAATGCCTCGGGCCGCGTACCAGACAAAGACGAACGGGAAAATGCCGGCCGCCGCCGAAACGCCGGACAGCCCGCAGCCCAAGACGGACAGCCACTTATGCCCTCCGGCGTATTCCAGCAGCCTGCCCAGCACCGGCGGCTGCTTTTCGTTTCTCTGTTTGCTCATATTCCGTGTTCCTTTCTTAAAATATATAGGTTTGTTGGAGGATGCGCCGCATCGGTTAGAGACAACTAACCGATAGTTATTTTTTTAAGGCTCATTCGAGCCTTAAAAGTCCGCTCCAGCCGGAGTGGAAAAAGATAGCCAGTTCATCGACGTATTTCATGGCTTCCTCTCTCGGCATATCGTGGACGATGGTTTCACACACCGCCGTAAAGTAGGCTCTTGTGATCATGTGATGAAGCTGACGAGTCATGCTCCCGGAGAGCATACCGTTTTTTCTGAGGAGGGCGTAGTATTCTTCGGATCGATCGACCTCCAGCTCCACCAGCACCTCGATGAAATCCGCGTAGCCCGTTCCCTCCGCCCGGCAAAGAATCAGCTTGAATTCGTCAAAATGGTCGTACATGAACACGACAAACTCGTGCAGGTGCTGGGTGGAGAGTGCCAGACTGTCTTTTGCTTTTCCCTCCGGGACAAGGTCAAAATAATCGTCCTGTGCCGCCTTGAAGCGGGTGAGCAGCTCGCTTGCGGTCTCACCCACAAGGTCTTCAAACAGAGCGGTCTTATCCGGGTAGTAGCCGTAGAAGGCACCCTTCGTGAAGCCTGCCTCCGCGACGATTTTATTCAGAGATGCGTCCTTAAAACCTTTTTCCAGAAATTCTTTTTTCCCAACTTCGAGGATCCTCCTCTGGGTTTCCGTTCGTTCCATGTCCTACGCCTCCTGATATACCGCCGGTATATACTACTGGTATATTATAACCGAGCATAGTGGGTTTGTCAATGGGAGTGACACATTTTATACTAAACACATATACCCTTGCCTGGAGGGTTCGCGATATTCTTTTGCGCATGGAAGGGAGTTCATACAGCCATATATGGAATCTCCAGCGAAATGCCTGCGGCACTTCGCTGGAAAAGCACTTAAAACAGCAGCTATGGCTGATTTTTTGACTTGCCCTTCATCTCACCCATTCTATCACCGCAAAATATCCTTTGCAACGCAAATGGTTCATCGGAGTGCCGCCTGCGCGAGGCAATCTCTGACCGCTTCACGAATGGCATCGCTGATAAATGTTGCAGATGAAACGGCATCCACATCCCAGGTCTGCGCCTCCACGATTTGGGAAGGGATCTCATCTATTGCGCGGTCTGAGATATTTACTGTTTCGCTGTGAGATAGGACATGTACAGACAATATGCTACTCCCGTCAAACTCTACCTCTACGGTAACCGGACCGGAATAACCTTCAGCGGAAGCCGTATAAACGCCCGCCGTGTAGATGTCTCCCGATTTGCCGCATCCGGCGCACAGCAGCAGCGCACCCACCAGCACGGAGAACAGCACTGATCGCAAACCTTTTTTCATGTGTTCGAACCTCCTGTTTTTTTGCTCTGCTCCGTTATCCTGAAGGGGAGGCATACCGGAACATTTAATACCGGATGTGTAATGACCTCCGCTTCTACATCAAAGATTTCCCGCAACGCCTGCTGGGTAATAACCTCTTGCGGCGTACCTGCGCTGTGCAGTGTCCCGTCTTTGATCGCCACCAAATAGTCTGAAAACATGATGGCATGATTTAAATCATGAAGAACCATTACGATGGTAACACCATTTTCCCGGTTGAGGCGGCGCAGAAGGTACAATATATCCAGTTGGTGCGAGATGTCCAAATAGGTCGTGGGTTCATCCAGAAACAGCAATCCGGTTTTCTGCGCCAACGCCATGGCGATCCATGCCCGCTGTTGTTGACCTCCCGAAAGCTTCTCCATTTCTCTATGTTCAAGGGAACTCATGCCTGTACTGGCAAGAGCCCACTGAATGATCTCCCGATCCTTTTCGCCGAGACCGCTTAGCGCCGACCTGTAAGGAAAACGCCCGTATTCCACAAGGTCGCCGACTGTGATGCCGGCAGGGGCTTGCGCTCCCTGCGGCAGCAGCGCAAGTCTCTGGGCAACACGCTTTGTCGGCATTCTGTGGATCGCTTCGCCATCAAGGTATACTACGCCGGAATCCGGGGAAATGATCCGGCACAGTGTCTTCAGTATGGTGGATTTTCCAGAGCCGTTGGAGCCTATCAAGGTGGTTATGCTGCCTTCAGGGATTTTTAAGTCAAGCCCCCTGAAGACGGCCTCCCCGTTATATCCGGCAGACAAACCCTTTGCCTGCATATGTGAGAGCATAGACATCCTCCCTTAAAAATACCTGCGGAGCAGGAACAGAAAATACGGAGCCGAAAGCACGGAGATCACGATACCAACCGGGATCTCCCTCGGCTGAAAGGCAGACCGTCCCAGCGTGTCTGCCAAAAGCAACAGCAGCGCCCCCAGCAGCATGGAGGCAGGCATAAGGGCGTGGTGTCTGCCTCCGATCAACCTTCGTGCCATATGCGGCGCTACCAGTCCCACAAAACCGATCCCTCCGCTGACGGCAACGCAGGCAGAGGTAAGAGCCACCGATGCAATCAGGAGCAGTCTCAACTCCCTCTCTACGGCTATCCCCAGAGAAATGGCCGTATTCTCTCCTAAAATAAGAATATCCAGTATGTTCGTCTTTGTAAGAAGAAAAGGAACCAGTATGAGCATATAGGGCAACAGGGCAAGAACCTGATGCCAGCTCGTTCCCCAAATATTTCCTGCCAGCCATCTTGCCACGAGCTGATAGCTGCTGTTGTCCATGTTCGCGGCCATGATCAGCATAAAAGAAGAAAATAGGGACGCAAGACCGATGCCGCCCAACAGAAAATATATCGGGAGGAGTTTTCCGTTCCTCTTTGCAAAAAGATACAGCAGTCCCGTTGTGCAAAGCCCGCCCGCTATGGCAAATATCGGCTGGTATGCCATGGTACGTATATGCAGCGCAGGGAAAAATGTCAGGAACAGCATAACGGCAAATCCCGCCCCTGCGTTTATGCCCAATATCCCCGGATCGGCCAGCGGATTACCCGTGACAGTCTGCATAACGCATCCGGCAAGTGCCAGACCCATCCCACATAGAACGGCGAGGACGATCCTCGGAACGCGAAACTGCGCTACGACTACGGAGGTTCCCTCCATATGCGGTTGGAATATGCTGTGAACCGCAGTCGAGAAGGGAATTCTTGCGTAACCACTGTTAACGGATAAGATAGCCGCAGCCACAATCAGGATAAGAAGACCGTTGAGGATAAGGAGCTGCCTGGTTTTCTTTTTCATAAGACCATGCCCTCCTTCCTGAAAGTAAGCGCAAAAAAGACGGGCACGCCGAGGATGGATACCAGTGCGCCGACAGGCGTATCAAAAGGGGCGTTTATCATGCGCGCCGCAATATCCGACAGCACCAGCACAACGCCGCCCATGAGCGCAGACACGGGAACCAGCCTGCGGTAATCACCTCCCACAAGAAGTCGGGATATATGCGGTACGATAAGACCGATAAATGCGATGCCTCCCACGAGCGATACACTGGCTCCCGCAAGCAGCAACACCACAAGCATACCGAAAAGCCTGACCGTGCGGACATTTACGCCCAAGCTGGCGGCGCTATCTTCTCCCAGTGCCAGCGCTGATAGCCGGCTCGATAAAAGCAAACCAAGCGCACCGGCTGAGAGAATCACCGGGGATAGCATTTTCAAGCTTTGCCATGTCACACCGGACAAACTTCCCGCGCTCCAGAAAGAAAGGGCTTTCACGATTCCAAACGCCAGAGAAACCGCCTGACTCAACGCGGTAAGCAGGGCTGATACAGCAGCGCCTGCCAGAATGAACCGGAAAGATTCGGATCTATGTTTGCCGGCGCCGAAACCATAGACCATGAATACCGCAAGAGCGGCTCCGGCAAAGGCGGCGCATGTTTTCACGATGTCTGGTGCGGCGGGAAACAGAATTGCGGACAGTGCAACAAAGAAACCGGCTCCCGCATTGATCCCCAGAAGACCGGCGTCCGACAGGGGGTTTCTGGTAATTCCCTGCATCACAGCGCCGGAGAGAGCGAAGGCCATTCCTGTCAGCCCGGCAGCCAGCGCCCTGGGCATACGCATTTCCAACATAATCATTCCAACATCAGAAGCCTTGGCGGGGTACATAACCGTTTCCGCAAAGACCTTGAAGCTACCGCCAGCAATGCCGGTGCAGACGGAGAGAATCATTGAGAATCCAAGCAGCAGCACCAATGCGGCAAGAATAATCAGAAAAGCCGGCGCGGAGCGTTTGTATCTCCCTTGTCTCTGCGATATTCCCGCAACCGCACCTGTTCCCTTACTCAACGTCCCCATGGTTCAGAATCGCGTTTGCGAGTTTTTCCAAATAGAGTTCCTTTCCCATCGCCGTAAAAGCCATATTATACTGATCCTCATTGATACCAAAGTAAACGTTGCCGGCTTTGACAGCTTTCATATTCTTCCACACGGCAAGGTTCCCCGTGTCTCCAGCTTTGCCGTCGTCGCTAAAGAAGAAGATGTGATCTGCATCGACCAGGGAAAAGTATTCCGCATCGACCACTTCACCCCAGACATTCTCCGGTACACCGGCTGATGGTGTGAGTTTCAACTCATCGTAGACAAGCTCACCCGGCCCGCCGCTACGATAGATGTAATAGGAACCAAAATGAACGGAATTGGCCTCCAATACAGCAAAGGTTTCGTCCCCAATCATATCCCTGATTCTCGCCGCAAGCTCCGCAGCTTTGACGTCGTAGTCGGCAAGCCATTTTTCTACGGCTGCTTCTTTATCAAACCACTGCCCCAGTTGCTTAAATCTTCCGCGCCAGTTAACATAGCTTATGTCATCGTCGATCATGACCGTGGGAGCAATAGCCGCGAGTTGTTCATAAACCTTCTCGTGGCGAATATTCATAATGATCAGATCAGGCTTTAACTCCGCGATCTTTTCGAGGTTCAGGTCTCCGGTAGAAGAAGACCCGGAGTAATTGCCGACAACCTCAATACCTCTTTCGGCAAAAAGCGTTGTCAGATGTTTGGGGACAGACACCCCATCGAACATGCTGGTATTAGCCGAGGCAATTACCTTCATATCCAGAATAAGAAGTTCCTCTGTCAAGCCAGCTACATCAACGATGCGCTGTGGATTTGCCGGGATGGCAACCTCGCCCTTCATATCCGTTACCGTGACGGTATCCGAGGCTGATCCCTGCGGCGTGGTATCCGTTCCAGCACAGGCTGCAAGAGCAAACACAAGCACAAGGCACAACATGAGCATTGCGGATTTTTTCATTCTGATGACCTCCTGAGTAATAAATCTTTAGTTAGAGCAAGCTAACCAACGGGCGCGCATAGCGAAATAACAGAACAGCTGAGTCTTTTAACCGTGTGGGGTTAACCTTTTCTATCCGCCTACCATTATACAGTCGGCGAAAGGAAAAATCCCCCCGAAAACGCCATGTCTTTCCCCTAAAGCGCCATGATGCTCAGTGCAGTAATAGAATAGTTCATAAAGCTATGCTATAATCAGAATGGTCGCTCAATGGACAAGTTGGAATTTATGGAGGTGTTTTTTTGCGAGTATACAAAAGCAAAGAAGAACTCAAAGCTGAAATCAATAAAACTTTTGAAAAATATATTTCGGAGTTTGATAGCATACCAGAATCCTTAAAAGATAAAAGGGTTGATGAGGTTGACCGGACCCCAGCAGAAAACCTTGCCTATCAGGTGGGTTGGACAACATTGGTTCTTAAATGGGAGGAAGATGAAAGGAAGGGGCTTCAAGTAAAGACGCCGTCGGACGAATTCAAATGGAACCAACTTGGCGAGCTGTATCAGTGGTTCACGGATACCTACGCTCATTTGTCTCTTCAAGAGTTGAAAGCCGAACTGAACGAAAATGTCAAGTCTATCTGCGCAATGATTGATTCGCTCAGTGCGGATGAATTATTTAAGCCGCATATGAGAAAATGGGCTGATGATGCTACAAAAGCAGCTGTATGGGAAGTATACAGGTTCATTCACGTTAATACTGTTGCTCCTTTCAGAACTTTTAGAACTAAGATCAGAAAATGGAAAAAGGCGGTGCTGTAACTTCCGATTCATCAAGCCAATATGCCCTTAAAACACGAGCGGCGGGACAGCCTTTATCTGTCCCGTCGCTCTGCTTTTTCAGCGGTCAAAGTTTTACTTGTGCAAAGGCTCGTTTTGCAGCTCCGCGCGAATGGCTAATTCTGCCCAGCACTAACATCGATGTGTATGCCGCTGCTGAGCAACTCACATTTCAAATGATATAGTTTCCACTGGGCAAGATCTTCCTCGAAATGTGCTGCCTACTATTCTGGTTTTTCAAGGGAAGATGCAATCTTTGTAATTTCCATTCAAGTAACCACAAAAGAACACACCTGTGTCATTGCTGTTATGTTTTAGAATGGTAAGCTCCGCTTATATTCGCTCGGAGTGCATCCAAACTTTTTTCGGAAGGCGTCGCTGAAATGGCTGATGTTGCTGTACCCCACCAACCCTGCTATGTCTTTCACCTGAGCATCGGGCGCAGACAACAGTTCGCAGGCGTGCTCCATGCGGCGATTTAACATGTATTGATATATGGTGATTCCATAGTGCTTTCGAAATATCTCACGGAGTTTGGATTCACACATAAAGTGCTGTTTGGAGAGCTCCGCGATGGTCACGGGTTCCAGAAATCCCTCATCTATCTGTCGCCTGACCCGAAGTAACGTCTCGCTATCCGCCCGGCTCAATTCACTCTTCACAGCAGCAGAATTCTGATCCATCATCTCGTTCGCAAAGGCTGCAACAAGTTCCAGTATCTTTCCTTCTTGATACAATGACTTTGCACAGTCATTGTAGTTACACTGCAATATCTGGCGTATTGTAGCTTCTATGGTAGCGGTGATTCTATGTTTTGGTGGGTTTTTCCCCCCGCTAAAGGCGGTGCAAGCCTTTTTCTTCTGCAAACCATCCATCACAGAGCGAAACCGACAGGGATGCAGGTTCAGCCCGACGCCTATATATCTCTGTCCTGCCTCATAGATATTTTCCGCATCAAACAGACCGCTGCCGTATACGCAGCAATCTCCCTTTTCCAACAACGTTTTTTGGTTTCTGCCCGAAGACTTCCACTCCAATGCGTCGGAAAGAGAGAAAATGACGGAAAAAGAATCCTTATACACTTGCTCCCGCAATACTGTGTCCCTGTAAAACATTACATCGCAGATATACATCTCGATATTGGGGCACGGTGAAATATAGCGGAAATATCCTTCTCCAATATCGCTTGGCAAAGCAACCTGATTGTCTTTCATAATACCACAAAGCTGCTGCATTGCGGGGGAGAAAAAGTCGCTGCGATCCGTTTGCCCATGAAGAAAATCATATTGTGCCTCTTGCATACCAGGCCACCTCCTCCGACACATGATTAGACACTTTTATGCAAATTGGTCCATTCCACCTTTCCAGTTCCAGTTCCGCACGCTGGTTAGCCTGCTCTAACCAGCGGATGAAATAAAAGGCAGACTGCCTGTACGCAGTTTGCCTCAAATCCGACGGCACAGCGCCTGCGAAAAATATTGTACCATAAGCGCGCAGGGATTTCAATGTAGAACACCAGGCATTCCTGCTTTTCCTGCGAATTTTCCGTTTTCTCAATGTCATCCGTGTGCCGAGAGGGAAGCCCTCAGTGCTTTCAGCGAAAGATTCAATCAATTCAAACACGGTTTCTTATTCGGCCTTACATCTACTCGACACAAATACTTTCTGTTCACCTATATTGGGATGCTTGAGCAAAAGCTGACCGCTGAGCGGAAAAAGCTCTCCCGCCGCTATTCCGCGCTGAGAGACGAGGTAAAGGAAGTGGAGCAGATACGGAAGGGCGTTTACAGTATCCTGCGGGAAGAAAACCGCAAAGAGCAGCCTGCGCACAAGCAAGACCTTGAACGATGGAAAACGGCCACGCAGAGAGTAAAATGCCCTGCGTGGCCGACTGCTTTATGCCTCTCACATCATAACAGAACCAACGGCTTGATAAGGTCAGCGGGCTTGTCCTTCATCAGCATAAGTGCGGGTTCCACATTTTTCAATCCATGGAACTTGTGCGTAATGAGCTTTTCGGGATGAATGCGACCGGTCTGAACCAAACGAGCCAGTTTCTCCGAACGTAATCTCCCACCGGGCATTAGCCCTCCGACGATCTTTTTATGTCCCATCCCGCAGCCAAGCTCAATTCGAGGAAGCCCGATAGTGTCTCCTTCTCCGAGGTAATTGACATTGCCAATCACCCCGCCTGGCTTCAACATTTGGATGGCCTGAGAGAATGTATTATTGTCGCCTCTGGCAACAATAATACGATCCACACCTTTGCCGGACGTTTTCTCCATGATCTGCTCTACAATGTCACCCTCCCGATAGTTGATGATGGCTGTGGCGCCAAATTCCAAAGCAAGTTGGGCGCAATTCTTTCGCGATCCCACCGCATAAATATCGGCCGCCCCGCGAATGGCTGCGGCAGCAACAGACATGAGACCGACCGGACCAATACCAATCACAGCTACGGTGTCGCCAAACTGAATATCCGCCAATTCCGCTCCATGAAATCCGGTGGGAACCATATCGCTAATCATACAGGCCGCACCGAGATCCATTCCATCGGGCAATAGCGCAAGGTTCCCATCTGCATCGTTGACATGGAAGAACTCTCCGAATACGCCGTCTTTGAAATTTGAAAACTTCCAACCAGAGAGCATTCCTCCGGAGTGCATGGCAAATCCTCCCTGCGCCTCCAAAGAGTTCCAATCCGGTGTAATTGCCGAAACGAGTACCCGATCGCCAACCTTGAAGTCCTTGACGAGTTTACCAACCTCGACAATTTCACCGACGGCCTCATGACCCAGGATCATGTCCTTTCTGTCACCGATTGCCCCCGCCCAGACGGTGTGAATGTCGGAGGTGCAGGGAGCCAGGGCAAGGGGCTTGCAGATAGCATCCATCGGGCCGCAGGTGGGTTCTTTCTTTTCGATCCAGCCGGTCTTTCCGATCTTGATCATTGCGAATCCTTTCATTGCAGAGACTTCCTTTCTTTATTTATTTTTATCTGGCAATTAGAGGACGATAGTCGATGGTGGGTTGCGTATACCGGCCTACTACTGCCAGATTTTTTCATGAGCAAAATTTTCTATAGAAATTATAGCACAGATTTGTGAATATTTCCACTATTTTCTGCATCTTTCGCATGTATTTCTGCATCTTTCACATATAACAGATGCTCCACCCGCTCCGGCTATCCGGACCGTCAAGGGACGAGTCGTATTTTCCCGCGCACAGCGCGAAAAAAACTCCACTCTTAAACCCTTGACCGTCTGGATTTTTGCCGCCGTCCTTTCGCCGCCGAAAACGGGGAACAGGATTTTACAACCCTGCCCCTGCTTTCGTCCGCTCCATTTTAGCGGCAAAAACGCCTGCACTGCTGCGGCGGTCATCGTCAGTCTTTGCAGGGCTGCGCGCCCTGCGCCCCCCGACCTCAAACAAGGAACAGAATGATGGCTGATGCGGAACGGGGAGATGCGGACAGTTGGGAGATGCTTATAGTGCAAAAAACTGAACCGTTCCGGCTATCTCTATGATGAACCGCATTTCTTGCTGCAGCAGGAGGTTAGTGAGGTTGGCAGTTACTTTTCCATTATCAAGGCGATTGCGGCTGGAAACCACAAGCTTTCCACGATTGCCGCTGTGTTGGAGGTCAAGTCAACGAACCTGACCAAGTACCTGAAGACCTTGATGGATCTGGATATTCTGGAACGAAGGGTGCCTGTCACAGAGGAAAATCCCGAGAAGAGCAAGCGCGGCCTTTACAAGATCAAGGATAACTATCTGCGGTTTTGGTTCGCATTTATCTATCCCAATATGAGCTTTATCGAAAGCGGGCATAGCGGTATCGTGATGGATAAGATCCGCAGGGGACTCACTACCAGCCACATTGGCTTCGTATATGAGGACATCTGCCAGGAGCGGATGTGGGAATTGAATGTCAATAACGCATGGCCGTTCCAGTTCTCCAAGCTGGGTGGGTATTGGGATTCCAAGAATGAGATCGACATTGCAGCTCTTGATCCGGAGGGCAAGAACCTGATTCTGGGAGAGTGCAAGTACTGGAAAGAGCCTGTTGGTCTTAATGTCCTTCGTGATTTGGAAGCTAAGGCCCGCGATGTCGCATGGGAGCGAGATCAACGAAAAGTGTGGTACGTCCTGTTCAGTATCTCCGGCTTTTCTGATGAAAACTATGTGCCCATGCCGCAACACGAGATGATCTTCTTTTGATTGATGATAGAGGAAGATAGCTGATCGACCAGCCGGTTCAATATCTTCAATGCGCTCTAAAATTCTTTGAGGGAATTAAAGAAGTTCTGACAAATGTGTATAAAACAGACGTGGAGATTTCCACGTCTGTTTTTTCCTATCTGTTGCAGTAATGCGTATTAAAGTCGTATAAACACAGTATAAGCACAAAAGAGAAGGAGCTGATCTTATGTTAGTCTGTATCGACCACGGAAATAAACAAATTAAAACGGCCAGTCGGGTATTTACATCCGGACTGGTAGAGAGCGATACCCGTCCCCCTTTCGGTGACAACATCATGTTCTACAACGGAAAGTATTACACCCTCTCTGACCAGCGTATCCCTTATATTCGGGATAAGACAGAGGACGACCGGTTCTTCATCCTGACGCTATTTGCCATTGCCTATGAGATCAATGCCGCAGGCCGGTATGCACCGGATCAGCTGATGGACATTCAACTTGCCGTGGGGCTGCCGCCCGCGCATTACGGCACGCAGTATAAGCGCTTTGCCCAATACTTCCTTGACCGGGGTATGATCGGCTTCGAGTTCAACGGCAAGGTCTATTCCATCTGTATCACGGAGGCGATTTGTTTCCCGCAGGCACTGGCGGCCACGGCTCCGGTATTCAAGCAGCTCCAGCTCGGCACGGTTGCCAAGGCCATTGTGATCGATATTGGCGGCTTTACCGCCGACTACCTCTCCCTGCGCTACGGTGCGGCGGACTGGGCATCCTGCGATTCACTGGAAAATGGCATTATTACGCTCTACAATCGGCTGCTGTCCAAGATCCGTGCCGACTATGATCTGCTGCTGGAGGAAACGGACATTGACGCCATCCTTACCGGCCGCAGTACAGAGTATGGAAGCGAGATCCAATCGCTGGTAGAGCACGGCGCAGAGTCCTTTGTGGCAGACCTTTTCCGCACCCTGCGTGAGCGGAAGATCGAGCTGCGTACTGGCAAGGTTATTTTCGTAGGCGGCGGTTCCTTGCTGCTCCGCAAGCAGATTGAAAATTCCGGCAAAATCGGTACAGCCATCTTCGTGGAGGAGATCAGCGCCAACGCTGCCGGGTACGGGCTCCTATACGCAGCCACGAAAGCAAATAGGTGAACAGTATGGGCGAGAAGAAAGACGCCTTCCGATTTACGGTGCAATTCAATGCCGGCGACCCAAGCCACCAGCAGGTAGCCGCTATCCTGAACGAACAGGGGCGGCGCAAAGCACAGTTCCTTGTCAATGCCGTGATTCATTACATAAACTGTCCGGAGTCGCCGGAGGCTACAGCTGCGCCCAAGATAGACCGGCAGACAGTAGAACAGTTGGTACGTGAGATACTATCCAACATGCAGCCGGAAAACACCCCCACAGCGGAGGGGAATACTCCCGGAGATTTTCCGCCTGTCACGGCATCAGAGAGTATCCCATTCGATGCCGCCGCCATGCTGGGGGAAGATGGTTTCCATTCGCTCCTGAACTCCTTGGCTGCGATACAGGAGCAATAAGAATAACACACGACATGGGAAAGGTGAGGATGAACTATCCTCACCTTTTTTGTGTAAGGCGTAGAATTTTTCCTCACAGATACAGCCTTACTGCCAGCCTCTTTTTTATCAATTCACAACCGCTGTAAAAGCTGCGCACAGAGTTCTCCTACATTTTGTGTTGTCAAAATGCCAGCACTGCACAGCGCTTCCTTAATTTGTCTCTTGCTTGTTTAGAACTTATGTTCTATTATAAGGGCTAAGAAAACTGTGAGGAGGGACAAAGGATGGGGCGGCATATTCTGCATGTGGACATGAACGCATTTTACGCATCTGTAGAATGCCAGCGCCGCCCTGAACTGCGGCAAAAACCGGTGGCGGTCTGCGGCGATCCGGAGGCCCGCCATGGCATCGTACTTACCGCCAACTATGTAGCGAAGCCACGAGGCGTCAAGACAGGCATGGCCATCTGGCAGGCGAAACAGGTCTGTCCTGATCTGGTGGTGCTGCCTGCCGATATGGGAGAATATATCCGGTTCAGTAAAATGGCCCGTGAGATCTATGAAAAATACACCGACCAGATTGAGCCGTTTGGCCTTGATGAAAGCTGGCTGGATGTGACCGGCAGCGTCGGCCTGTTCGGCTCGGCCATGAGCATTGCTGAGGAGATCAGCGCACGAATCAAGTTTGAGCTGGGCATCACCGCCAGCATTGGCGTTTCAGATAATAAGATCACGGCAAAGCTGGGCAGCGACTACAAGAAGCCGGACGCCATCACCCGCATTGAGCGGGACAACTATAAGGAACTCGTCTATCCGCTGCCGGCAGCCGACCTCCTCTATGTTGGCCCTGCCACCGAGCGCAAGCTGCGTGGTGTTGGGATATATACCATTGGGCAGCTTGCAGAGGCGTCGCCGGAGCTTCTTGAATATAGGCTAGGGAAAATGGGGCTGGTACTGCATACCTTCGCCAACGGACTTGATGTATCACCTGTGCAGCGCAGTGACCATATCCGTGCCATAAAATCGGTAGGCAATAGCGCCACCACGCCACGTGATCTGGTCAGTGATGACGATGTGCGCCTCATGCTGTATCTGTTGGCCGAGAGCGTTGCTTGCAGAATGCGGGAGCTGGCATCGAAGTGTATGGTGGTCGAGGTCAGCGTTCGGGACAAAGAGCTGCACTGGTATAGTCGGCAGCGAAAACTGGCAGTTCCGACCTGCTCCAGTGCGGAGATTGCGGAAGTGGCGTTTGATCTCTTTCGCCGCAGCTATTCTTGGACAGCGCCGATACGCAGCATAGGTGTGCGTGGCGCCGATCTGGTAGATGTGACTATTGGTATACAAACTTCGCTTTTTGATAACGATAGGCGTCGGAGCGCGTGGGAGCAGATCGATGTGACTGTGGACAGGCTACGGCAGCGATATGGCTATATGAGCGTGCGCCGCGCCATTACCATGTCCGATCCGGTGCTGGGCTGTATCAATCCCAAGGATGATCACACCGTACATCCCGTGGGATACTTCGCAGGATAGGGGGTATATGAATGGAGCTTGAAAAGCGGTATGTGCCGGTGACAGTGCATTTCGATGCAGGTGGAAAGATGCGTCCCATTGAGATTGAATTCGATGAGAGCCGAAAGTATCATATTGACAAGATACTGGATGTACGCCGCGCTGCCTGCCAGAGTGTGGGCGGCGTGGGAGACCGCTATACCTGCCGGATACGGGGACAGGAGAGCTATCTATGGTTTGAAAAGGGCCGCTGGTTCGTGGCGGCGAAGGATGGAAAATAGAAATGAGAAAGACGCCGGCATTTCTGAAGTGACACGCCTTCCTTTTCTCCAACTTCATCAACGGTCATTCCGCCAACGTAGTACATCCAAATTCTGCGGAACTGTGTTTCCGTCAGATTGTCCCTGATCTGAGAAACCATCGCGGAAGCCATTCTGCGCCGTTCAGCTTTCTCGTGCTTGCACTCCATAACCACATCAATGGCAGGAATGGAAAATGCGGCTTCGGACAGGCTGTCAATGGACGTATTGTGTTTCCCCTCTACCACATCCTGATTGTCCTCGGTGTGGTAGTTTTCATCTGACCAAGATTTCCAGTTCAGGAATTCTTCCTCGCTGGCAAAGTCCTCGCGGGTCAGGCGGGTGATGACTTCATTGGCGTCCATATAAACGATGGCATCGGGGTCTTTCTTATTCAGC
>OLFY01000911.1_pt1 | contig 40987 bp, 56 predicted proteins | sample 1605611 | NCBI WGS metagenome assembly OLFY01 (sample SAMEA3888923, study PRJEB22519) | human gut metagenome | biome: human gut; feature: human-associated habitat; material: faeces | place: Denmark | collected 2011 | reverse complement strand
CCGGTAGCCACTCCTATGCAGAGCACTCCTCTAGTAGCTCCTGCGAACGACGATATTCCAGACGAGATCGACGAAGAAGATGTAGAATTTTAAGGAGGACTAAAGTATTATGGCGAAGTTATTTTCTGCAGTAGACGCCGCCAAGATACAGAAGTCCGTACAAAAAAGCAAACAAGTTTTAAAGCCTCCCAAAAGTACCAATACAAAGTCGATTGCTAATGAACTAAATGCTATTTCACAATCTGTGATAGAGTACTTTCAAGGTTCAGAAGCAATCCTAATTACCAGCAAGGACCAGTTACATGACTATGTAACCAAGGTCCTTGAGGCTGGTATTGCTGGTATTGATACTGAAACCACGGGGGTAGACAGAGTAGAAGATTGGGTGGTAGGAGCATCTCTATATTACCCGGGAGGTAAAGAATGCTACATACCTATGAAACATATTGTACCTATCTTCGATACTCCATATAGAGGTCAACTGTCTTACGAAGAGGTTCGGGAGGAACTTCAGCGTATCGTTGATTCAGATACCAAACTAGTGTTTGCGAACGCCGATTTCGACTTGGCAATGATTTATAAAGATATCAAAGCCGACCTTAAAGATAGATGCTGGTATGATGTGCAGATCGCATGGAGATGTTTGAAGGAGAACGAACCCCATAACGGATTGAAAGAGTTGTATGCGAAGTACGTTCTAAAGGGTAAAGGAGATCCAAAGAAATTTTCGGATTTCTTCCCTCCCAAACTTTTCCCATATTGCAAACCGGAAGTAGCAAAACTGTATGCTGCAAACGACGCTAAGATAACTCTTGAACTTTGCTTCTGGCAACTTCCATTCATCACCAAGGACAATCCAAAGTGCCAGAAAAACCATTTAGAACGAATCGCAGATCTTATCTGGAACGTGGAATTTCCACTTATTAAAGTATGTCACGTAATGCACAGAACTGGGATGTATCTAGATAATGAAACTGCTAAAGTTCTTATGACAAGATATCAGGGTCGTCTAGATAAAGCAATGGCAAAACTACAGGATATGGTTCAGGAAGTTATTAATAATGCAGAATATGTACCAGGTAACAAACCATTTATATCCGGTAAGGACTTCAACCCAAAATCTCCACAACATGTAAAATACTTGGTATACAAACTACTAAAAGTTCCAGTTGGAAGAGATGGAGAAAGTACTGATAAAGAAATCCTAGCAGGTATCAATTTACCAGTCACTAACCAGATTCTAAAAGTTAGAAGTCTAGAAGTTCTTATCAATACGTTTGTAGAAAAACTTCCAAATGCTACAACTCCGGATTCCAGAATCCATGGGCAGTTCAAACAGATTGGCGCAAGGACGGGTCGCTTTAGTTCAAAGTCTCCAAATCTCCAAAATATACCATCGCATGCTACCGATATTAGGCATCTGTTTAGGGCAACTGCAGCAGATATTGAAAATATCCAGTGTCAATACAATGCGGAAACCAACCAGATCAAAGTACAAATTCCAAACTGGAATAAAGTACATCTTCAGAATGGAAGTACGCCTAATGCCATTGATCTAAAAGTTGGGGACAGTTTGCAATGTATAAATGGTAGACAGCTTATGTATGCAGATGTATTGTGTGCCAGCCCCTGTGGTAGAGATGTGGGGGTGATAGAAGTAGTAGCCCAAGTCGATAGTGTGATTACACCTATACATGTATCTACCTTTACCCCAGCATACGTAATGCTGTCGAGCGACTACTCAGCCCAGGAACCCCGCCTACTTGCGTATGTGTCTAATTCTAAATTGCTTATAAAAGGTTTTCAGGAGAATAAAGACCCATACGCTACTATTGCTAGTGTAGCATTCAATGTTCCATATGAACAATGTTTGGAATTTCATCCAGAAACTAAAGAGTATCAGCCTGATGGTAAAAGACGCAGAAGTGAGGCTAAAACGATACTTTTGGGAATCATGTACGGACGAGCTATTCCTTCTATTGCAGAGCAGTTGTATTCCTCTAGAGACGATATGTCTAAAGAAGAAAAGATCAAAAGTGCGCAACATGTATATGATTCTGTTATGACTGCTTTTCCTGATATTAGACAGGCTATGTTGGATGCTCAGGCCCAAGCAAGGGAGCATGGTTATACCGAAACTATATTAGGCAGACGCCGTCATATCCCAGATATGATGTTACCACCATTCCAATTTGTACCGATGGATGGATACGTCAACCCAGATATTGACCCATTAGATCCAAGCACCCTTAACCAGACAGATAAAATTCCGAAGAGGATTACAGCTGCTTTGGAGAAAGAATTCGCGGGTTATAAATATTTTGGACAAAAGGTTAAACGTATTAAGCAGTTAGCGGAAGAAAGAATTAAAGTTATCAATAATGAGGCGAAAATTGGGGACGCTAGTAGACAAGCGCTGAACTCGGTGATCCAAGGCAGCGCGGCAGACCAGACTAAAATGGCGATTCTTCTTCTAGAAAATAATGAGGAATGGAGAAAATTAGGGGGAAGACTTCTGACTCCAGTTCATGATGAACTTATATGTGAAATCCCTATTGAGAATTATGAACGTGGAGGAGAGCTTCTTAGTTCTCTAATGGTTCAAGCCGCAGATTTTTTACCATTTACAAGTAAGTGCGATGTAACCACTTCTTATAGGTGGTATGGACTTGAATATCCATGCACTCATAAGAAACCAGAATCGTTTAAAAGTTTAGATGATATCTGTCATCTCAGCGAAGATGAAACCTGTTGGTTGCAGTATATGCTATACGAAATGGAGTATCCTCTTCCCACACATAAAGATATACTGGGAGAAGAATTCCGTGGAGATAAAGCATTAGGTATTGATGGAATCTATTCAGATGAACTAGTCCAATATGTTAAGGATTATACTAGTAAGTATAATGTTCACATTGAGGATTTCGTTGATGCTATCTGGACCCAGGTTGATCAGGGAACAATTCCCAATACAATATAAATATTATCAGGAGGAAGCTAAAAATGAAGTTTATCACCAACACAAAACCTTTAGCAGATGCGCTCGCTTTAGGTGTTGTAAATGCAAACGTAAGTAAGTTCCATAACAAGAGTAATGTGGTGCAGATTTCCGCTACGGATAAGAATCTTACCATCAATATCGAGGCGGACAGAATTATCACCAAGCTTACCCTTCATGGCTCTGGAGATGCTATGACCTCTCCAGTAGTTATGGTAGATAGTATTTTATTCAAACAGCTTATTGGAACGCTTACTTCTAGCACCACTACCATTGAGTTTGTAGAGGGTGGCATCATTGTTCATTCCGGATCTTCTAAGTTTACTGTACCGAACAAAGCAGACGTAGAAGATTATAGATTGGAAACCCCAGTACATCCCCAGGAAGGAGTAGTAGCCGTAGCAGTTACTCCAGAAAACTGGAAGTACGTACAGTCCCATCAGATGTACTCTATCGCTATGAATTTTACCAGCCCTATCTATACGATGGTTTGGGTAGGCGACGATGGTAGAGTGCTTGTAGGAGATGAAGCAAGATCTATCTATACTCAGTCTGGCAAAAGTACTTTCGCTAGCCCTTGTCTGTTAAAGGATTCCATCGTCAACCTTCTGGCAAGCCTACCCGAAGGAGCGAAAATGGCAAAAGTGGATGGTTCCTATGTAGTATCTGTTAGCACTGATGGATTTGACATGGTGACCCAGATCATTCCGATGTATGAGAGCGATGAAGTGGGTAGCTATAACGCAGATATTATTTCTGGCCTATTCACAGATTTAACAGACCACGTAACTGCCTCTCCTGAAACTATCAAAAGAGTACTTAACCAGGCGAATCTGTTATCCAGCAGCAGTAGCGATGAAATCATGCTTACCATCAATGGTGGCAAACTTCTGTTAAAAGATAATAATGTAGAAAGCTATATTGATGTCAATGGAGACCTGAAAGGTGTAGAATGCAAACTAACTACAGATCTTCTTTATCAGACCATTTCCAAATTTGATGGGGAAACCATTAAAATTTATGCTAGAGTGGTAGAAGGGCAGGTAGTAGGTGTAATCTTTACAGATGATACCCTCTTTGTTGCGATGGCAGGTAATGACTAATGGGATTTCAACCTATCAATACCCAGCGGCTGGCTAGATTTAATTCCGCTCTAGCCAGCCAAGTGCTGGATATATATGAACAAGGATTAGAAGATAGAATAGCGGAGGAAAGATCCCGCAAACCCTCTCAAACTTTTGCGCCATCTTCTATGAGATGTGAAAGAATATCTTGGTTTAGACTTAGAGGGGTTGAACCAGATAAATTAGAAACCGCAGATATCGGATTAGACTTTACTGCTAGAATGGGTACTGCCTGTCATGAAATGATTCAGGAAGCTCTTTCCAGAACTGATTACTGGGTTGATGTCCAATCCTATGTAGAATCTCTTCCAAATAAAGATCTATATAGTTTGGAAAGAAATGGATATGAAACCAGAATAACCATGCAAGATCCGCCAATCAGATTTTCATGCGACGGAATTCTAAACATAGACGGACAGTATATCCTAATAGAAATCAAAAGTTGTGACCATAGCAGCTTTGTGGATCTAACCGATCCAAAATCCCAGCACATCTACCAGGCTAAAGGATATGGTACCCTACTCCATATTGATAAGGTCATATTCATATATATTGATAGACAGTATGGGGACGTAAAAAGTTATGAGATCAAAATCACTCTGGAAGATTCTACCCAGATCGTTAATATGTTTAGTAGAGTACAAAAGTTAGCAGAAGCCCGGATTGTGCCAGATCCTCTTCCAAAGGGGGATTCGTGGTGTTCGCGGTCGATGTGCAACTATTTCGATAAGTGCTCTCAATATGGGAGGTAATTTATGGCGAATCTTGCAGCTAAATATAGACCAAAAACCTTAGAAGATGTAACAGAGCAAAGCATTGTAGTGGATATGGTAAGAAATTTATGTTCTAAGCCAAATCTTGAAGCCAGAAACTTTCTTTTCACAGGTCCCGCAGGCTGTGGAAAGACTACGCTCTGCCGCATCATTGCAAATATTCTCAATAGGGGTCAAGGAAGTCCAATAGAAATAGATGCTGCTTCCCATAGTGGTGTAGATTCCGTTAGAGAAATTGTATCCCAGGCCCAGTCTTATCCCGTAGGTTGTGAGTGGAAATGCTTCATCATAGATGAAGTTCATGCGATAAGTAACCAGGGCTGGCAGGCATTCCTGAAGACCCTAGAGGAATCGCCAGCAAAATCTATCTTTCTTATGGCGACTACTAATCCAGAAAAAATTCCTGCAACTATCATATCTCGAGTACAAACATTCCAGCTATCTAAGATTAGCTTACAAGGTATTGAGAATCGTCTTAAGTATATAGTTTCTAAAGAAAATGAAGAAGGTCAAGATATTACTTATGAGGATTCTGCTATTTCATTCATCGCAAAGATGGCTAATGGCGGAATGAGGGATAGTATTACACTTCTGGAGAAAGCGATAGCTTATGATAAGAATATCACTTCTAAAGGATTAGTACAGGCATTAGGACTTCCTAACTATGATGATTTCTTTTCCCTGTTGCAGGCGTATGCTAAAAAGGATAATGGACAGATAGCACAGATAGTAGATCAAGTATATAACTCTGGTATCAATTTTGTCAAATGGATGTCGGATTTCCATTCCTTTGTGGTAAATGTAATGAAGTATATCTTCTTGAAAGATATCAACAAAACTACTATTCCATCTTACTATCAAGATAAAATTGCAAAATATGGGACCGCCCATTCCAGCATCTGTCTACAACTTGCTACGACTTTGGTAAAGTTAAATCATGAGTTAAAGACTACCCAGTATCTACAGGAACTTACTCTAACTTATCTATGTTTCAACCCAAAGAAGTAGCCTTATATATTTCTACAATGTATAGTCGGAATGAGGTATCTACTTTGTTCCGACTTTATTGTTCCGGAATCGTTATAAGGTTTATGGAGGTGAATCCGCTTGAATCAAATCATCAATCTTTATGAAGATGATACTAATGCAGTGCATGAATGGTGTGAAGAAATATATCAGAACAAATTTGCAACCTTCTTCAATAAGGTGAGAGATCTATATCGCAAGTTCCAGGATAGGGATAAACCTATCACAGATAAAGAGCTTGAAGAAATAATGACTAACTTACCACTGGAGCTATTCTCTGTTTCGGAAAATCTTAATAATTTGAGGGCTTCCTGTGAGGTAGTTAAACTCAAGCGTAAAGAAAAAAGATTAAAAGCATTTAGAGAATCTGGGGCTAAGAATGATAACGGTAGAAATGCAGAAGCCGATGAAGCAGTACTGGAAGATGATATTCTACTCCTTGGATTTTCTACCATTATTCAACGAGTAGAGAATGAAATTTCTTTTTGTAGAGAGTTAATCATGGGTGCTAAGAAGGTATATGATAGAAGAAAGTCTACCGAATATGCTGCGCCTATTAACCCTCCAGAGATCGGTCATCAAAGTAATTATTCAGATAAAGTATATATCAAGTAAATTGCTGCGTATATGCGGCGTAGGAGGAGTTTAAATTGTCTTACGCAGATATTATCAACAAAAAGAAAAAAGAATGGAATGCGCCGGATATGATGGATTCTGCCGGTAAAGATGCTTCAGATAAAATTCCATTCTCTTCCTGTTTAATGAATTGGTCTACTTATGGTGGTATTCCAAGAGGACGAATTTCAGAATTCTTTGGAGAGCCAGGAGCCGGTAAATCTACTTCTAGTGTAGATATCTGCAAGAATGCAGTTATTTTATTTAAGAAGGAGTGGGAAACCAAAGTAGATACTTTACGTAGTCAGGTCGCTAAAGGTTCAAAGCAAATGCAGATGGAACTCGAGGAAGCCCTGGAAGTAGGTCCAAAGAAAGTTCTATATATTGACCTGGAACATTCTTTTGATAAGGCTTGGTCTAAGACTTTAGGTATCAATGAAGAAGAAATTGAAATTATGCAACCACCGGATGTAGTAGCAGAAGAAATTCTCCAGATGGTCCAGGAAGTCGTCGAGACTGGAGAGATTGGGCTTATTGTTTTGGATTCTATTCCCTCTTTAGTACCAAGAGCAGAGCTTGAAAAGAAGTTTGGAGAACGAACTGTAGCAGCTCTGGCTGGATTACTTACTGTCTTTTTTAGGAAGATTGTACCTCTGCTTACCAGATATGACACTACCATGATCTGTATTAACCAGGTACGTGATAATATGGATAATCCATACGTAGTTAAAACCCCTGGTGGTAGGGCTCTGGAGTTCTATGCTTCCCTACGTATTATGTTCCGAATTGGTCACCCTGTAGATTTTCTTGGTAATGAACTTCCAATGAGCACTGAGAATCCAAGTGGTTATATTGTTCAGTCTAAGATCGTGAAGCAAAAGAGCGCTCCTAATGACAGAAAGGCCGCTTCTTACTTCCTAATGTGTACTCAGGGTATTGTACCTCTGTTCGACTATGCCAGACTTGCTAGAGATACTTATGGATACATTAAGAAAGCCGCAGGGTGGTTCTCTTTCGTCAATCCAGATACCGGAGAACTTCTATCTGACAGTACTGGCAAGGTTATTAAGGTGAACGGTATGGCAAAGGTTTACCAGTTTTTACAGGACAACACACAGTATTATGATAGTTTACGAAGAGCTATTGAGAAGGATATTTCTGGTAGAGAGGCAGAAATGGATGTAGCCGTGGTAAATGAGGAGGACTAATAGTTGGCAACTAAATTATATTCTAATAAACAAGAGAAAATGATTGCAGAATATCTTGGGTGGGAAACCGTAGCAGCGAGTGGTGCTAGAGATTTCTGCCCAGGAGATGTAAGAAGTGCAGATTGGCTTGGAGAATGCAAGACTCATGTGGGAGTTAGAGATAGAATACTAGTAGATGCTAAAGTGTGGGCAAAAATTGAACAGGAGGCCATGTCGGTATTCAAGAAGCCAGTTTTGTTTGTAGATGATGGTACCCAGAAGGCAGATCACACGTGGTGTGTATTTGATTTCCATAAGGTATGCGAAGATAAAGTTAACACGTTTGATCCAAACTTCAAAGGTAGAGTAAATCTTATTTTCAAGCATTCTATTCTGCTTCCTGCATACAATATGGTTAAAAGGAACTCAGATAAACCTGTAGTAGCAACCTTCCAGCTACAACAAGAATCGTTAGGAATTATGTCTCTATATGATTTTAATGAGTTATTTGGATTGGGGGGTTAAACGTGAGAAGTATACAGGAGGTAGGTAGAGAAATCCTACTGGATTCTCCTGCTAAGTTATACATTATGGTTGGGTCTGAATATGGAGTTAAATGCCGATATATAGATCATCTAAAAGAATACTACAAAGGTAACTATGTAGAAGCTACTAGCGTTACCGGCGTACTGGAATCTATGCGAAAGAAGCACCTGGTACCGCTTAAACCAGCCCTATATATAATTCGATACGATGAATCATTTATCTCCAGCCTATCCGATAAAACTTCTAAACAAATAGATGGTACTAACGTCGTTGGTACCATTGTTTGCTTATATGAAGGTAGCAAGTATAATAGTAAACTTGATAAATATGTAGGGAATTATACCGTATCCGTTGATACAGTTGGGGATAAGTTTGTAGAAAAATATCTACATGCAGACTTTCCTGGTATTGCAGATAGATTGGTGAAAGTAGCTATGCAATGTAGCTCTAACTATGGGCAGGCCAGAACTATTTGCAGAGCTATGCAGGCGGCAGATGAAAGAACCCTTATGTCCATGTCGGATGAATCTCTGCATAAGCTTTTTAATTTTCAAAGACTTGGAACCGAGTCTCAGATTAGGCTTGGAGTAGCTGCCAGAAATTTTCCATATCTAGTAGAAGTGCTAGATGGTATAACTGACTACGATGGTGTTATTTATATGGTTATACAAACTATGATAGATATGGATAAAGCTTTAGATAATGGGTATTCTCCAGCAGAGTTTAAGGAGTATATGAAAGGCTGGAACAGGTCTGATGTATACATTACTATGTTAAATGCGTATAATACTTTGAAGGTGGGAAGATCCATTTCCAGTAAACTTAAAGAGAATACTATATCCTTATTCTTTAGTTTATGTCAATCCCCTATTCCAGCATTAAGGTGGTGAATACATGGAATTTGTTAGTCAAGTAGAAGCTCTCAAGCAGCTTCAATCATTAAAACAGGCAGACCGCCATAGCGTCCTCATTGAAGGGGTCGCTGGGTGTGGTAAGACTTATCTAGCAAAGCAGTATGCCAGTATGCTTGAAATAGAGGATTTCCAGATTGTGGAACCAAACGTACAATCCATTAGGGACGCTATTGATACCTGTATGGTTATGGATAATAAAGTAGTCATTTGTATTGAGAATCTAGATACCGGGGTACCAGCAGCTTCATATACATTACTTAAATTTCTAGAGGAGCCAACCTCTAACGTCTGGGTGGTGGTTACCTGTCGCAATATAAATAAAGTACCAGATACCATCATTAGCAGAAGTGCTGTAGTTAATGTAAGCCCACCTCTGGTAAAAGATATTGAATTATTTTCTCAAACTAAGCATGCCAGTAGATACCCTATAGTAAGTAAAAGATTGGTGTGGGGTTGCGTTAGAACTTTCGGGGATGCTGATACAGTATTAAGAATGACAGATTCACAATTAGATTATTTTGATTCCCTAAGAGCTTTCTTCATGAACCTCCAACCAGTATCTACTATGATGTGGACTATCGGTCATTATACAGATAATACTGAAACCCCTGTAGAGTTGGTTATAAGATTTTTATCTTATATAAATAATGACCCTTATATACAAAAGTGTGCTATACAATGCTTGAAGGATATGACTCAATGTAATGTAGCCCAGCATATATGTATAGCAAAATTTTGTTTTGATACCAAGTATGGAAAGGGGTCATGAGTTTGAATGTAGAGTGGAGAGAAATTCCATACGGATTATATGAAGTTAGTAATGATGCTAAAATCCGTAGGTACATGATAGATGATGCTGGAAAGAAGGTTTACTACAGGCCTTTAACCCCACAGAAGTCTAATCTTGGAGACCTGTCTGTCAACATTATAGATCATAACCATAAAGTTAAAAAGTTGCAGCTAGCGAGGTTAGTTGCTGAGGCCTTTGATCTTCCCAATCCTAATGGGTACAAGTATATAGGTTATATAGATGGGGATAGAGGTAATTGTACTGTACCTAATCTGCAGTGGGTACAGAAGAAAGATTTGAGGGTTACAACCCGTAAAGCCATGCCAGTACAATGTGTGGAGACCGGGGAGGTGTTCAGATCTAAATATGCCCTAGCCCAAAAATTAGGTGTATCCATTACTCGGGTTAGACAGTGTATGACAGAGGGTAGATCGTTAAAAGGTTACACCTTTGTTATGTATGAAAATAAAGAGATGGAGGATAAGTGATTGGAGCGTTATATTTTTAGTGGCAGTATGACAGATGAAGCCGCAGATTTACTAGAGAAGACCCCCGGATTTGAACCTATTGACGTTCTGGTATCCCAGGTTGATAGAACTGGGGTTAAGAAAATGATCAAGTTATATAAGAGGGGTCTGGTTAAATCTTTCTTTCTGGATTCCGGGGCATACTCAGTGCATACTGGTAAGTTCCAGACTACCGTAGATGAGTATATTGATTTTGCGAATAGTATTGATGAATATTGTTGGTGTATTGCCCAACTTGATACTATCCCCGGTAAATTTGGTCAACCTAAAAACCCGCAAGATTATCTGGAAAGTGCAGAAAAATCCTGGGAGAATTATCTATATATGAAACCCAGAATGAAGAGCCCAGAGAAATTGTTGTACGCATTCCACCAAGGAGAGCCATATAGCGCTCTAAAGAGAATTGTGGATTGGGAAGATAAACAAAATGGATATAGATGCGAATACCTCGCTATCAGCCCTGCCAATGATATTAGTACCGCAGAAAGAGATGCATACCTAGAGCAATCTTTTAGAGTACTGCAGACTACAACACGTCCAGATATTAAAGTTCATTTGTTTGGTTACACCAGTATGCAGGGATTAAAGAAATTTCCAGCGTATAGCTGCGATAGTACAAGTCATGTTAGAAGAGTTGCGATGGTTAAGGTATATACCGATAAATGGGGTATCGTAGCGCTATCAGATAGACCCAGGTCTGCTAGAACTAAAGATATCATGAATTTTACTAAAATTTGTGATAAGGATACTTTGGAAGAATTCCGTGAGCTTCTTAGGGGATACAATTTAACTATTGAGGATGTATGTACTAGAGCCGCAGCAAGATTAGTTGTGGATATTATGGAGACCCTAAAATCTGTCAACGGTCAATACAAGTATACAGATGACCATGTAAAAACTAAAAAGAGTTTGTGGTGATAGATATGGCAATCTTAGATTCCGGCAATCGTAGGCAGTTTTCATCTGGAGCGGTTCGAGATATTCAGGAGGGGAAGGGTCGATGTGATCTCCTCCCCCTTTTTCAGGTGACCCAGTATGCCTCACAAACTATGCCAAAAATCCAACATGAGTTAGCTCACATATACAGATTTATGTGCGATGGAAGCTGTGAACATTTATTTGATGCAATAGAGCATTTCGTTAATAGCAACTATCCAGATCCAGAGACTGCTATCCTTGAGGTTTCAAAGCACTATGAAGAAGGTGCAAAGAAATATGGAGAACATAATTGGGAGAAAGGGATTCCACTTCACTGCTACATTGATAGCGGCCTCCGTCACCTTTTAAAGTTCTCCAGAGGGGATAAAGATGAACCTCACGATAGGGCATTCATTTGGAATATGTTTGGGGCTATCTGGACCTGCGAACATGTACCAGCGGATTCTGATTTAATTGACATCAAGTTCAATGTGGGTCCAAGTATTACCCAAAATCCAAACTAACTTTAACCTTTTCTACGTGAATCCAAAAAATAAACCTTCTATCTATATGATATAAGACTACCATAAGTCTCAAAGTAAAGGGAGGTTTATAGACATATGAAGGATTACCTTCCCAATATTGAAAATATAGATACCCTAAGTAGCGCCTCTACCTCCGCTTCTATTGCAGAGGGTGCTGTGGATAAGTTAGATGAACTAGCTGCGGCACACTTGATCAATGCTGCGGTTGATTGTGGTCAAAAGTGTATCGTATGGCAAAGACCAATGACTGAGGCCCTTGAATCTTACTTGGTAGGGGAAGGATATATCATTACTCCTATCAATAGGCGCATAGCTCGTCCAGGTTCTATGTACTTGATTGAGTGGGAGTGATAACTACATGCTCCAACAGATACCAGTACAAAAGTTAGAAGCAGTTCTGTATAAAGATTTAAGTGCGAATACCCAGGTAATCAATCTACTTCACTTTGAATATGAAATATGGGTACACCTCCCATCTTTCTGTCAAGGTTGTAGGTTGTTTCAAATAGATCAGTTCTTGCCTAACTTAGGTGAAGATCTTGAGATGCTCACTTCTGTTAAGCAAGAACCCTGTAAACCCTGGGTTCGAGTTACATCGAACCTTCTAAATAAGGACGTAGGCCAGCATATCTATCGTCTGCATTTTATCAATTCCAGAACGGAGGATATATTTTCTTTGTATATATCCTATATAGTTCAGAATGATAATCCAGAAAAGCCATACGTCTATATGGATGAAGCTAGAAAGCAACTTGAAAGCAATGAATGCGAGGTGAGACTATGAATGCTATATTTGCTAGTAAGTTATTCCGCAGCAGCATTAGACAAGATAAGATAAGAGCGGCACTGGCAGACCCAGTCAACATGGAACTGGTACAGCAACTTCGTTCTTACCTTGATGAACCATACCAGAAAATGGGATTGATGGATCCCCAGCCAGAAGAACCAGAAACAGATACTTCTGAAACTCCTGCAGAAGGGGAGACCGGAGAAGAAAGTCCCTCTACTCCAGAATCTAATAGCCCTGCTCCTTCCCATACCGGTGCTCCTTCCCATGTAAGTGGACCAAGTTCCGACCCAATGGATATTCCAGGTCTTAATATAGAGGATGAAGCTTCTTCGGAAGAACCTCCGGCAAGTGAACCTTCTGAGCCATCTAGCAACGAACAATCTGTGCCTCCGGAAGAACCAGTAGCGGAAAGTACTAAAATTACTTCCAGTACAGACGTTCAGGATACCATCGAACAGCTCAAAGGTTCTATCAATATGAGGCAAGAAACCTCTGGGGTCAATAGAATCCTTAAGAAAGAAGATGAAATCTGGATCTACTATGAAGATAAAGTAAACCTCAATAATGTTATGGGTCCAGTAATTGAACTAGTTAATGCACTTGGGTATAGCAATCTAGAATTCAATAGACTTGCTAGATCCGATAATGCTATTGTATTCCAAATATACGAAAATAGTACAGAAGTAATGGAACCATTGGAGAACGAAGAAGATGGGAAGAAAGAATAAGCTACCACTAACTGAAGAACTTGATTTTGCATATCTGCTAGAGTTAATGCCACCACTACATGGTCAACCAGAATTTAGTTGGTTACCAGAACTATTTTCTATCGTAGGTCATGAAAGCTTATTGAAATTATGTAAGTATTGTGGTGGGGAAACTATTAAAATCCCAACTCTAGGGGAGTTAGCAAGTAGTGTTGAAGCCCTCCAATGGTTCTATGATACACAAATAAAACATACTCATACATTAACGGAAGTACCCGAACACCTACTTCCATTAGTTATTAAAATAAAGCATATCTACCAGGAATCCGAACAATAAAGTTAGTATATCATTAAAAATGGGGTGAATCTGTTAATGTTAGCAACTATCAAACAATGTATATCCGACTTGCAGACAGATCCAAGTTCATTTCAACAATATTTTACTAACTATGTTATGGAAGTGCAAGACAGAAATATTGACCAGGAGTTAGCCTACATGTTAACTCATAATGTGGTAGATGTGCAATTTGTAGATAGAGCAATAACAGATGCTTTTAAGGGGATGATGTAATTGATCTCCAGTATGGATCTCCAAAATATATACCTTAAACTATATAATGAGCTTCGTAAGTGGATATGGGGAGTAGAGGATGTAAGAAAAATAGCAAACTTGGAAGTTTCTATTTTTGATACATTTCCATCTATTCCAGATATCCAGTCTAACTTAGACAAAGTAAAACTGATGGTTAAACCTATCAAGAATGACGAAGCCCCAGAACTATTTCAATATCTTGACGAACTTCAATCTAAATTAGATGAAGCAGATGATATATATGCCCAAGTCGATAAAGTACAAGAGGTGATTTCAAAGTGAAGATCTCTAAGAATAAGAAAGCCTGTGCTGCTAAAGAGACCAATACTGTTACTGAAGTGAAGAGCAAGTATCAGGATACAATTGATTATATCAAAGCCGCTATTGATAGCCTTGGCAATATTGCACAAGACGATGACCTGGCAAAAGATGCTATTGCTAATCTATCAGTAGTACTTCTAGATTTGAAATAAAAATATAAAATTTAGAACTTCAATTTAATACATATAGAAAGGGGAACCAACATGGATGACCTCAAAACCTTTGAGGGGGTCCTGCCAGACCCTCTGTACCAGAAGCAGAAAGAGGACGTAGCCAAGATGCGAGCGTCCTTGTTGTCATGTAATGCAGACCCAAGTCTTACTAAAGTAGCACTACAAAATATTACTGTAATGCGAATTTATCACCAGATAGCCAGAATTATTAAATATTTGAGCTTGATGGATAAACTGGAAGAAAAACTATATAGTAGTATTGAGTATACTATCGACAAAATGAACCCTGAAAGTCAAAGCACTTGGATGATGCTTTTAAATATACAAGAAAAGTTACAGAAGAACATGATTGAAAGTCATAAGCTCTTACAGCCGTTCATGGAACTTCAAGACCATTCTTTTGCAGAATTTGCTTCTAACATTGAGGAAGCCCAAAATCCAGTTATAGCTTCCAATGGTGTTATAATGAATGCTAACAGCAGAGAGAAGTTGAGGTTGTCCGCACAAGAGGTAATTCGTCAATTAAATAAAGTGGGGTGATACATTGAGTCCTATTGATAGCTTACTAGAGGTAGGTATTGATGTACCCGCTAAAATACAATCTATATACAATGACTGCAATGACGAAGAGAAGCAGATACTTATTGACATACTAACTGAGTTAAGTCAATATGGGGAATCTGAAACCTATAAAAATCTCTGGTTAGAGGACTATAAAGAAATTCCGGTAGATCTTGATACGTTTCTATGTAACGACAGATATCTTGGAAAGGTAACCAGAAATGGAGAAGGTATCTATCCTTACTGGAAAACTGCTATGCATCAAATATTTGATGCTGGTAATAAGTATCACGAATGTCTATTTACTGGAGCAACCAGAATTGGTAAATCTTCCACAGGTATCACTTGCGCTGCTTATATGTTATATAGGTTGATGTGTTTAAGAGATCCACAAAAGTTCTTTAATAAGAAGGGCGAATCCAAATTCTCTTTGCTGTTCTTTAACGTGACGAAAGAACTTGCTCAGTCAGTTGCTTATCGTGAATTTAACGATACTCTTGCCGCAAGCCCCTGGTTTATGGAGCATGGTACTTTAAGTAAGAGTGAGAGAAATTTCTACTACATCCCAGAAGGTGGAAAGATAGTTATTGAAGCTGGATCCGATGTAGCTCACTCTCTTGGTAAACAGATATTCTGTTTAGTGGGAAGTACTAAAGTAGTTACCAGTCGTGGTCCAATGCGATTGGATGAAATGTACGAGCAGCAAGACCCCGGTTTAATGGTATATTGTTTTGGAAAAGAACTACATTGTAAACCATTTCATGAAGTAGTTCTTATTAAATTTGTACATGATACAGTAGCACTGCAACTTGAAGATAGTACTATCATAGAGGGTACTCCAGAGCATTTAATATTGCATTGCAGTGGCATATATAAGAGGTTAGATGCTTTCAATATAAATGACCGACTATTTAGCCCTAACAGCATTAGAGGGATTAAGATTCGAGCTATTCACAAAGTTCATTACCATGAGCCCATCCCGGTATATGATATACAAGATGTGGAATACTACCATAATTTTTTAATATATGGCAATAGTTGCAATTTAGTGTCCCATAATTGTGGATTCATGGATGAGATAAACTTTGCTAAATCTGGTATTAAAGATATCAACAAAGCAAAAGCCAATATAAAAGCAACGTATGATAGTATAGTTGCTCGTGTGGAAGGTACATTCCGTCAAAATGGTGAGGTGTGGGGTAAGATTTTCGCTGTATCTTCCAAGAAGGGCGATTCCGACTTTATGGAAGATCACATTCAACAGCAGATGACTGCTGGTAATGAACATATGATCGTTTTTGATAAACCGCAGTGGGAAGTACTACCACCGGGCCAATTCAATCCAGAAAAATTCTACATTGCTATTGGAGATAGACACCATAGAGGCTTTGTAGTTGAAAATGATAGCGAACAAGCATTGGCAGAGCTTAAAGAACAGGGTTACCAGTTAATGCAAGTTCCTCTTGACATGAAAACCAACTTCCTTGCGGACTTTGATATCTCTTTAAGAGACCTTGCTGGAATAGCAGTACCAGGGGCTTTATCATTTATTTCTCAGGATATTCTGGATACTAACATAGTACAAGATAGGCAGAATCCATTCTTAAATGAGATACTTGAAATTGGTACCAAAGATTCTTATACTATTGAGGAGTTCTTCCATTTAGAGTTAGTACCAAAATATATAAAGAATATGGATTTGTTCATTCATTTGGACTTATCTCTGAATGATGACAAATCCGGTATTTCTGGATCCGGTATAGTAGATAGAAAAGACATCGTACAAGATAATGGTAAAACTGTATCTATGCCAGTATTCGCCCATGCTTTCTCTGTGGATATTAAAGCCCCTCGTGGTGATAAGATTCCATACGCCAAGATAACTAACTTTATCGTATGGTTAAGATCGCAGGGCTTCAATATAGAACTTATCAGTCGAGATCAGTTCCAATCCGAATACATGGCACAGCTGCTAGAAGCCCAAGGGTTTAGAACGGAGAAAATCTCTCTGGATAGAACCCCAGATGGGTATATGGCTCTAAGGTCTATTCTGCTGGAGCAAAGAGTACAGATGTTAGATGTTAAACTGCTACAAGATGAGCTTATCTATCTTCAAAGGGATTCTCTAACCGGTAAAGTAGACCACATGGTAGGTAGATGCTTTACTGGGGATACCATGATTAAACTTGCTTTCGGAGGTAGTAAGTCCATTCTGGATTTACTCATTGATTATAAATCCGGTGTTACAAATTATCTATATTCCTATGACAGACTTACTGGAGAAATTATTCGTCAAAGAATAAGAAAAGTATTCCAAACCATGATAACCACTGAACTTGTAGAAGTAGTGCTGGATGATGGAGAAAAAGTAAGATGTACTTCTAACCATAAGTTCATGATGGCAGATGGGTCTTATAAGAGGATTAAAGATATAAATCCAAATGAAGATCTTATGAGAATGAATCTAATCAAAGGGATTAGGTCCGTCACTAAAATAAAAGTAGAACCAACTCCAGTATATGATATTGAAATGGATATCATTCCAAATTTTGCTTTACAATCTGGTATATTCGTACATAACTCAAAGGATATGGCAGATAGTTTTGCTGGCTCTATCTGGTGTGCTATGCTGCATGGAGATGGGGCTCCAGTTAGTAGGACAAACGTAATGAAGGCGATAACTAGTGTCAATGGGCCAAGGTCATCTATACCAAGAGATGCTAGAAATTTACCTTCCATGTTTCCAGGGTTAAATTTCAATCCGGGTTCCCGTGGTAGACGATGAAAGTTTACCACTAACCATACAAACAAAACCGTTGTTCGTAAGGAGGAACAAGTAAAATGTATGTTAAAGACGCACTAAGGCCAGGTCAATTTGTGACCCTGGTACCGGTAGGCCTTCCAGTTACTCTTCAATACAACAAGAAGGGTATTCTGGAAAAGATTTATAAAGATTATGGAGAGGATAGGGTAGATATAACCTCTACTTTATTTGATATTGTTTTCCATAATAGAATGGTTCCAACCTCCATCACAGTTAAAGATGGAGACACTATGGTAGAAGGGGTATTTTATCAAAATGAATTCTACTGTGGTGATGGAAAATGTGAAGAGATTGCTTCTGAGGGTACCATTCATGACATTCAAGTAGATCATACCGATATCCATTTTGCAGCAGGTAACGTATATAGTTATGCCGCCTCTTTTAAAGATGCCAACACCATTAGAAGATGGCTTAAAATGTCCCTATTTGACCTACTACCAGGTTTTATTACACCAGTACTTATGAATAAAGAGGGTATGTATAATCTGGTAGCTTCGCAGGTTAAACTATCTTCTCCAGATCTAAAAGCATACTTAGATAATAGAACCCCTCTCATTTCTCGGTATATGGTATTTGGTGGTAATGGGGTACAATATGTAGATACTAATCTAACCCAAGTGGTAATCACTAAGATTTTACGGTATACTGACCAGTATGGTGCGTACCATATGAAGCTTAATGCCAAAGGGTGGAATAAAAGTATCCCTTATTCTACTGCTTCTCATTTCCATATTAGACAGAAAGTCAATGTGGTATTAGATAACGCACAGGATATTGTATATACCTCTGCTCCTGATGGGGATACTTTAAAACCATATGACGCAGTTATTCATTGCGATTGGTGCGGAAAAGTATTTAGTGCTGGTGCTTATGAAGATGAGACCATCTGCCCAGATATACATTGCTTGAGTAGACAGTTTATGGATATGGAGCACATGTTCAATGTATTAGGTCTACCAAGTCTACAGTATAGTGAATATGAAAAACTATGCAAAGAGAAATGTATCATGTGGTTACCTGATTTATTCTTACTTCCTCAATATAAAGATGTAGAACTGGAAGTCACCTTGGATAAATTACTCGACGCTATCATTCCAGTATTTGCAGTACCAGATAGACAGAGTATTCAATCCTTGGTAAACCACTGTAGTAATACTAAATCTACTTTACAGCATTATATTCATAATCCGGATAGAATTATCAAGGATTTTGGATTACCGGCATTTAAGATGAATAAGTTAGTAAGTTGGTTGTCAGATGCACAGAATGCTAAAGCGGTGGAAACATTGATGTTTTCTAATAATTTTGAAATCATCAGTACCGGATTGAAGTTTGAGGGTGCTCCTATATTTAGAAATAAAATCATAATGGTAACTGGGGACTTCTCCCATGGAAGTAAAGAGGATGTAGCAAATATATTGAGAAGTTATTCTGCTACTGTAACTTTTCATTATGATGATACAGTACAATGTGTACTTGTTGGGGATACCAAAACCGATATTGATGGGCAGGCGATTCGTCAGGCTAGATGGGATCACGTGCCGGTTATGGACGAGGCAGATTTCTTCGCACAATATGAGATTGACGACGATCTAATCAAAAATGGGCTAATGTGAGCCTTATATAATATAGTAGGCAGGTGATAACACTATATGGCTAGACGAAGTCACTGGGTTCAAAAACTATTGAAGCCCAGATCAAATAAAAACCAAAATTCGTGGATAAGATCTTTCATTGCTGGGTCCATGTATAGAATGTCTGATATGCGTGGGGATACCGATATTGCTACCATCAAGACCCAAATTGATGTAATGAGAGCTTTAGCAAGAGACTCCCAGGTCAATACCGCTCTATCTTACTATGCTACAGATGCTACCACGGTTAATACTGCTGGGCAGATTATTTGGGCAACTTCTGATGATAAAAACTGCGCAGAAATAATCAATACCCTATTTAAAAGATGGAAAGTTAATGATTACGCTAGAGACCATATTCTGGAACTAGCAACCATTGGGAATTTGTATATTCCAACCACTAACTTATATCGAGAAGAGCCAAGTAAAACTAGAGCAAGCATTGGAGTAGCATTGGACCTAAACTCTGTACCAGATCCAGATTTTGACATCATTCCAAGTTCTAAAGTCTCTCCTGAAGATGTAGTTCATCTATATAGCATGGGTCAACCTATGGGGTATATTCTAGATTATGAAGATGGTGTAACCGGATATGTAGTACACCCAGAAGAATCTATCATTCATTTTTCTCTGGGTGGTCTGCTTGGGGATTATAGCATTACTACCCGGGATAAGAATAATGAAGAGGTAGAATATGATATCAAGTTTGCTCAACCCCTTATGGATAGAGCGGCACAACCTACTCAGACCTTAAGCTTACTTGAAGATGCTCTGGTTTTATCTTCTTTGATTCGTACTGTTAAGTTTATCAATGTGGAATGTGGTAACGCAGAAGAGGAAGAAGTTCAAGTCATTCTGCAGCAGCTTAAAGATATGATTGAGCAGCAGTTATCTTTGAACACCGCAAGTGGGGATACCCAATCTTTCATCAATCCTCAATCCCCAAATAATCTCATCTATCTGCCAAGGGTTAAAGGCCAAGATGCTGTATCTATCACAGACCTTAATATGGCAGAAGCCTCAGATGCGGATTCAAAGTTGCTTAACTACTATCTGGACAAGAAATTATCAGTATTGGGTGTACCAAAAGAGGCAATGAACTTTTCCAGCAACGAAGGTCTTGGTGGTGCTGGATCTGTTCTATCTCAGAGATCTGCCCTATATGCAAACTCCCTGCAACGTCTAAAAACTGCATATATGCAGGGCTGGACAGATGCTATCAATACCTACTTCCTTATGAGGGGTATGTCCGGATTAGTTGATAAGTTCACTCTTCATATGTCGGAAATTGTAACGCAGCAATCTACTATCACTTTTGAGAAAAGAGATGCTGCTATCGGTCAAGCAAATTCTATTGTGGAACTACTTCAGAATGTTGGAGTGGATAACGCAGAAGATTACAAACAGGCTATCACAGAAATTTTATCTGAGGTTCTACCAATGACTGGTGCAAATGTAGAAAGCTGGAGATTAAATGTGGCAGGTGGGGAAGGAGATGAGGGTAGTGTATAGTACTGATTTATCTTCCCTATTTTTTCATGATCTAAAGAAGTACAACGTTACCAATTTTAAATGTATTGAGAAAGCAGATTTAAGTAAAGAAGACGCTATGGTTCATAAAGCTCTTAGTTCAGTAGTTACTCGATTCTTTATATTCCAAGAACGTCACCCAGAAATTAGTGCCCAGGATATGAGAATCCTTTATTTTAAACTGAGAATAGATGCTATCGCCCGGTATTTCGCAGAATACCCAGCATCTTCTTACGAAGACTTAAGATTATTCCAATATGAGTTGCAGAAATATGCTAGAGCTGCCAGAGGGGAGGACGAAGAAAATGATACCGAATCCATCGTGGCCTCTTAGATATAGAATCAGTAAATGGGAACAATTAAAAGGTGCTATGTCTAATACCAGTAGGGCACTTCATATTGTAGTAACTAAATTTATCAACGATAAAAGACTTGTTGGTACTAGAATTAAAGTAGAGCACGATACTTTTGGCACTTTGTTTGCTACCATTGTAGACGTCAATGGTACTTTAACTACTGATACCCCAGAGCAGGATACTTTCGTAATGACCCCTGGGCAGATATTAGCAGAGCTGCGCAAGTGGGGGTTCGAGATAGAGTATAATCCAATGAGAGAATTATCTGGTAACCAGATTAACTTTTTGATGACGATTAGGGATCTCCATTATGACAAAATCCGTATCATGTCTGTGTATGACTACGTCAATGCGGTACAGGAGTTTAAATGGTATGTAGTAGCTTTCCAGATACATCCTTTGGGTGATTGGGTGAATGCCGGATACTCTGTGAGTAGGGAGGAATTCAATAACGCAATCAACTCTGGTTATGCTATGAATATTAGTGCTCTATCTGAAGCTAAAAATTATCAATGGGATTGGTTGTATAATTGGGTCGGTGATATCAATGACATCCTCGAAGCCAACTCCTAAGTATGTTGAATCTTTCAAGCAGCAGAGCGAGAAGGATATAAAGAAGCAGTTAGAGCATCAAACCATACAGCTAATGAAGAAAGCATTGAGAGGTGGTCCAAAATGTCCCAAAATCTAGTACAAGAAGATATAAAGTTAATGCGGGATAGATATGATGAAGCCTTAGAGATGCTTGGTATCCCTGCGAAGTATCAATTTCCAAATATCCCAGATAGTAATCTATATGGGGAACCTGTTATTGATAGCTACTCTGTACCGGAGGATGTATATATCTTTTTTGAAAGCGCTCCAAAGCTTAAGACATTCAAACGTCTGGGGTGGGTAGTAGAAAATGATGGGGATCTTCCATTTCTTATCCATTGTAGTTTTCATTTACCCAAACTCCAGAAGGATTGTATATTTGAAATAGCAGGTCAACATGCAGAGGTGAAGGGTAGAAAATTTAGAGTGACAGAGCTGACTACCGACCTTCAAGCCCCAGACCATGTAACCTGTCAGGTGGTTCCAGCCTATGAAGAACAGCTGGTTGGACGCACTAAGAAGGAAGTGGAGAAGAGGTTCAATAAATCTAATAACTTCCTCAAGCCTAATGTGGACTATAGAGGTACTGAAATGACTAAAAAGAAAGGAGAGTAATGCTATATGTTAAGATTATATGATGAAGCGATAGCGGAAGATCTTAAAAATTCATTCAATCCTGATATGGCAGGCTCTCCAGTAGTAAAAGTAATGGACGCAGAGGGTATCGTCAATTTAGCAGCCCAAGTCCAGGAGGATAGACCTACTTTTCCATTGATATGTGTGGTTAGGAATGAAAACTATGATATAGATACCGACCGCACTAACTTTACTATGATGAAGCGTGGGGTTGCTAAAGTAATGGACCCAGAAACCAATAATCTATACTATGAAAGAGCTATCCCCATTACTTTAAGCTATACTCTTACCATATTGATGACCAACCAAATTGATATGGATGAACTAGTACGTGAGTTAATATTCAAATATACTTCCATGTACTTTCTAAGTATCGACCTACCATACGAAAGTAATAGAAGAATGAGGTTTGGGGTAACCATTGATACTTCTATCGCTATCGAAAGAGAATCTGGAGCATTCAACTGGTTGAACGAAGGTAGGTTATACCAGACTATGATACCACTAAAAGTAGAAGGGGCAGTACTACTTCATTATACCCCAGCAAAACTTACTCGTACTGAGTACGAAGTAGAAGCGCTTCCTCCTCAATAAAATAGCTTACACCTTTAATAAGTTTAGCACAAGCGTCACGAATCAATGTTAAAATATATACCATTATGAATGGGGTGAATAGTTTGAAATACAAAAATTTATCCCTTATGACTAAAAAGTTTTATGGGGTAACTTTCAAGCCGGGCGAAACGAAAGAGGTACCTGGGTACATCAATGATCCAAAGTTTGTTCGGATTAAAGATGAATTAAAAACTGCTCCGGTGGCTAATAAGCCTGTAAGTACCTCTACTAATAAAACGCCTGTCAAAGAAGAAACGAAAGCAGAGGTGACTAAATAATGGCGCAAATTGTAATTAATGAAATTTCCCAGAATTATCAATACTCTGTTGCGAATGCTAACTTTGCTACAGTAGCAATGCCTATCACCTCTTGCTGGGGTCCTGCGTATCTAGATATTGCAACTTTAGGTATTGATGAAAAATCCATGCTAGAAAATACCACTTGGGCGAGATTCCCCGCTACTCAGGCAGGTCTAGAGTCCTTTGTAAGTACCTACAGAGGTCCTGCTAGCAACTATAGGCTTGCTAAAGATTACAGCTACCAGATGGCGATGACTTTACTATCTTCCGGCTATGATGTACTTGTATGCCGCCTATGCCCAGGTACTTATGCAGAGGGTTCTTTCACTGTTGGTACTGTTGCAGAGGGTGGAGCATTTACTCCTGATGATTCTGGTGCTACCTTCCAGATCAAAGCAAAATATCCTGGATCTTTTGGTAATGCTATTCAAGTTACTGTCCAGAAGGTTTCTAGGTACTTAAATAATAACCTGGGCGCATTACAGCTATATACTTACTGGAATGTGATTGTATATGTAGTAGATGCGAGTGGCCTAAAGACTTCTGTGGAAAATTTATCCTTCGTACTAGACGAAGATAATAGCACAGATACTTTACTTCATATCAACGAGATCGAATCTAACTTCCTAACTTTCATCTGCAGTAAGTGCAACGATAAAATGGATTTCCAGGTACCAAGTCTATCAAAGCCAAGCACTATGATCAATACCAGCACTGGTCCTATTGAATTAAGACTAACTGGTGGCGATGACAAAGCAGCAGATCTAGAAAGTGCAGATGCTATGATTGGAGCAGCTGCAACCCTGGCTAGTGCTAGATATGGTCCTATTGCAGGTACTGGTGCTTATGCTGGCGCTATCGCAGCACTAAACGGTCAGGTAGACGAAGTAAAAGCAAGCACTATTCTATATAGAGAATGGCTATACAATTCCACTATTGAAGTATTTGAATTACTAAAGGATAAGTTAACCTATAACTTCAATAGACTTATCGCCTCTGGCTGGGACGATCAGGACTTCAACTTCTTAAACGATTCAGAGGTAGGTATTGATATTGTAGACCTATCTCCTTTACATCTTGCTCTAATGGATACAGCATATCATAGCAGATGTGGTACAGCACTACTTGATATTCCAAGAAGTCTTGCTAGACAATATGTATGGAACGAAAGCACTGTCGCTGGAAAAGAGGGTTACGCCCAGAAACTGGCAAGATATATTCCAGATAATGCTGCTATGGACGTAAACGCCTCTCTATACCAAACCCACTCCGCTCTATTTGCTCCATGGGGTCAATATCAATATGCCGGTACTTCAAAACAATATGCAGCAGCTCCATCTTTCCTGGCACTGCTAATCCAGAGAGCAATGATTCTAAACCAAACTGTACAGTATGAATGGATTCTTCCTAGCAATAGAAGGCATAACCTCAATATTGGAAAACTTGCCTATACAGTACCAAAGAAAGTACTGGATGAATGGCAGCAACTAGATGGTGTTGGAGTTAATGCTTTGACAAATATCCCAGATCTAGGGTTGACAGTGTGGGGGAACTCAACCCTCTTCGAGGTACCACCTGCAACGTACCAGGCTCTGGCAAACCTCTCTACTCGTTACCTTGTCAATGCCGTAGAAGATATGGCTTACAGATGTGGTATCCAGATCACATTCAAATACAACAACAACGAAGCATATGAAAGCTTCCAGATTGGTATGAGTCCTCTACTTGATACCATGAAGAATGTTGGTGCTATTTTGGATTATCGGATTGAGATGTCTGCGGATATAAACGGACTCGAGCACGTGAATGCTAATACGGTTATTGGTAAGATTTACTTGGTAGTACCTGGTGTCATTAACGATATCTACGTTGACCTCATTGTACTTCCTCCTGCAGTTGATTTGGACACCTATATCCAGTAAATCAATAGCAAAAATCGTTAAAATATCCAGATGGGTCTATGACCTTTCTGGATATTTTCATGTTTAGAGGTTTTGAGGGATGAAAAATATCTGTAAGAGATGTGGTAAAGAGTTTGAAGATAGATATAAGCGTACTGTGTGCCCCGAATGTAGAGTACAAAAGTGTGTGGTGTGTGGTAAAGAGTTTGAAGTTACTGCAAATTCTCCTTTAGCAAAATGTTGTTCCCCGAAATGCAGAGGTGAGTATGCAAAGTTAACTGGACTTTCTAAGAAACGTACACAGAAAGCCAAACAGACTTTACAAGATAAGTATGGGGTAGATAACCCTAATGCTTTCCAGCATGAGCCTAAGATTTGTGAATATTGTGGTAAAGAGTTTATCCCGAATAGTGCTAGGCAGAAGTACTGCGAAGGTCCTCATTATGGCCCATGCCCTATATGCGGTAAGATGGTAGAGATAAAAGATATGAATAAGGGACCCAGTACCTGTTCCGAAGAATGCAGGCTTAAACTTACAGAGAAAACTAGTCTAGAGAAGTACAGGGCCAGTAATGTGTTTGCTTCTGATCATGGTAAAGAGAAGATCAAAGAGACTATGTTAGAGAGGTACGGGGTAGAAAGCCCTTTACAATCAGAGCAGCTAAAACAAAAGTTTACAGAGACGATGTTAGAGAGATATGGAGTAGAAAGTCCATTGCAAAGCCAAGAAATTAAGGATAAAGTATCTTCTACGAATTTAAAGAACCTTGGAGTGCAGTGGCCTACCCAGAATGAGCAGGTCAAGGAAAAAGCTGCCCATACTATGATGGAGAGATATGGTGGGGTAGGTACTGGTAGCAAAGAAACTTATAGAAAGATACAAGCCTCTATGTTGGACAAGTATGGGGTTATCAATCCTATGCAGAGTGGGGATATTCAACAAAAAGCACAACAAACTAATTTAGAGCGGTATGGGGTTACTAATCCTATGCAAAATGATACTACTAAAGAGAAAATAAAGCAGACCAACCTACAAAGGTATGGTGCTTCTACTTCGTTACTCAACGAGGAAGTAAAAGAAAAAGCTCGTCAAACTAACCTGGAGAGGTATGGTATAGATAATATATTCAAAACTGAACAAGGTCAAAAATTAGCAAGACAAGGTGTGCGTGCTAAGTATGGGGTAGATAATGTAGCAGTAGTTCCAGAAATAAGGGATAGGATTGCTAGCACTTGTAAAGAAAAGTATGGTACTACTTCTTGGAAGTCTTCCCCAGAGGGTATTCAGTTTGTTATGTTAGACCCTAGTAAATACCTACAATATGAAAAATTCTTACAAAATCCAGAGCAGTTTATCACAGATAACTTTGATTGTAGCCCGAGTATATGGGAGCTCACGCAGGTTACCGGGGTAACTGCTAGTACCATTGGGGATAGATTGAAACAAGCAAACTGCCAACATCTAGTTACGTATAAGAAAAGCACTATGGAGCAGGAAGTAGTAAGATATTTATATGAAATATGCCCTGGTATAGTTTTAGAAAGATGTAAGCGGGACTTAATCGCGCCTTATGAGGTTGATATCTATCTTCCACAATATAAAATTGGAATAGAATGTAATCCGACATACACCCACAACTCTAGCTTTGGGACTTACTATGGAGACCCACCAAAAGACAGAAAGTATCACGCTATGAAAAGCAGAATGTGCGAAGAAGTTGGGGTAAACCTGATACATATATTTGGGTATGAATGGACCAACCATAAAGAGGTAGTAAAATCCAGATTATGTAATATGCTTGGTTGCAACCCATACCTGTATCATGCTAGAAAGCTAACTTTGAAGGAAGTACCGGCAAAGGAAAGTAAAGACTTTCTTAATCAAAATCATATGCAAGGCTACACTTCCAGTGCTGTACGTCTTGGATTATATGATGGGAAAGAGTTAATTTCTTTAATGACTTTCTCAAAACCCAGAGGAAGTTTAGGATATTCTGCCCAATATGGCGAAAATACCTGGGAATTAACGCGGTTCTGTACTAAGCTATATACTAATTGCGTAGGAGGAGCATCTAGGTTATTTACTCATTTTATTCGGGAGTATGCACCTAGCATGGTTACTTCGTTTTCAAATGATAGCAATACCACTGGTAAGGTTTATTCGATACTGGGATTCCATAAAGTTGGAGAGGTTCAACCTGGATACGTATGGGTTAGCTTAAAAGATGATACCTACTTAAGTAGAGTTGCCTGTCAAAAGCAAAATCTTGCAAAGCTGTTTGATGGGCCAGATATAGACATCAATAATCAAACCGAGAAGCAGATCATGGAAGCCCATGGGTATGCTAGAGTTTGGAATAGTGGGCTTATAAAATGGGAGTATACTTGTTCTTAATGAATTATTAACCTTTTAAGCTAATCTAATTCGTTATAATAAATATAGAAACCAAAAACTTATACTATATTTGGAGGTTACTGAAATGAAATTTAAGAAAGAAATGCTTTTACCCGAGGCGGAACCATTTACCAATGCTTGCAGCAACGAAGAACTGATTGATACGCTGGCAGAGTTGTACATGCAAGCAGGTCCTTCCAAATGCCCAAAAGATAAGTATATCAACCGTAGAGCCGCTATTGCTACTGCAGTTGTAAGTTTGCTCAACAAAACTAAAGACTTACAGATTTATGGGCATACGTTTGCTATTATGTATGATTATCTCAAACAGTTCGATAAAGATTGCGAAGAGGTCAAGTAATTATGGTTGTACTTATAGATGTACTAGATAGTCGATATTCAAGTGGGTTGAGAGTTCAGACTTGGAATGTTGAAAGTATAACTAAAGAGATCTACGAATATGTAAATAAATATAGAAGTAAGGTCTGCAAAGTGCGGTTTAGAGATACTTTATATAGCAACTCAGAATATGCTTCTCCGGGAGGTACTGTATCTGATTTCTTGGAAAAATACAAGTACTTGATGGAGGATGAACCATGATTTATTCATACCCGAATACTAATTTCAATATCCATCAAATTGCAAATAGTGGGCAGTGCTTTAGATGGAAATGGGTTGATGCTGGAACTAACCAGTACTATAAAGTACCTATATGCGATTTTGATGCTAAGGTGATGAATGAAGCAAACGAGGTGCTAGTAAGTACAGAAGCACCAGAGTATTTAGTTCGCCGATATTTTGATATGGATACGGATTACTCACAGATTATCTCAGAAATTCCAGAAGAGGATGAATTTCTTAAAGAAGCAGCCCAGATGTTTTCTGGATTGCGGATATTGATTCAACCCCAATTTGAAACTATTGTCTCTTTTATCATCTCCCAGAACAATAATATTCCTAAAATTAAGAAGAGCATTGAAGCTCTTTGTGATCAAACCGATGGAAGCTTCCCCGGCCCAGCGGATATGTACAGGGTAGACTTGAGCAAATGTGGACTAGGGTATAGACAAAAGTATATTGATGATTTAATTCATCGCCATTATTTCGTTCCGGAGGAAGGTAGCAGTTATAAGCAGGCCATACAATTTTATCAAAATTTCAAAGGAATTGGCCCAAAGGTGGCAAATTGTATTTGTCTATATGGTTTGCATTACTTGGAGGCTTGCCCCATTGATGTTTGGATAAAAAGGATTATTGATAAGAGGTATGGTGGTAAGAATCCAGAATGGATGGATTCAAAGTATGCTGGGGTATATCAGCAATATTGTTTTTGCTATGAACGTTATTTAAGTAGGAGGGGTTAGATTGTATTCAAGGGATTACCGAAGACGACACAAACGATGTTTGTATTGTAAATTTCATGACAGATCTCGAATATTTCTTCCGTCCCATATAGTTCAGCCCAATCCATATATTGGATGGTGCAAGGTACGTATGAAATTTACCAATGGAAAACTACCTAGGTGGTTTTGTAAAGAATATGAAGTTAGGGAGGATGAATAATGACTTTGACAGAACTGCGAAATATTCTGGGAGAAAGGATTAAAGTTGCAATTGATGATTCTTTAAGTCCAGAAGATCGCAAACGGGAAGCGGAGATCAGCCAAACCGTAGCAAGTCTAGCTAAGCAGATGATCAATAATGCGGATGTCGTGCTTAGAGCAGACAAACTTTCGGCAGAAGGCAAGTTGCAAAATAGTCATATTTCTAGGATGATCTGAATGAGGCATCAATATACGCAGAAAGAAAAGCAGTTTATATTAAACCATCTCAGAGATTATTCTAGTTATTCTGCCTTTGTGGAGGTATTCAATCGTACCTTTGGTACTCATGTGGATGTTTCTTCTATTAGAGATTTATGCGTAAAGAGGTTACACTATGGTATCGGCAAAAATTCCGGTCAATATAAATGTAACCATCGTGATAAATCTGTACCTATAGGTACTACTAGGGTTTCTACTAATGGTTGTACTTATGTTAAGGTGTCTGATACTATGTCTGGATTTTCTGGATATAGTGAACCAGACTGGATACCACTGCAAAAGAAAATCTACGAAGATGCTCATGGTAAGATCAAACTTGGGCAAATGATATGTTTTCTAGACTGCGACCATCAGAATTTTGACATCGATAATTTATATTGCATTGATCGCCGGATAGCAATTAGAATGGCTCAGAATGGGTGGTGGTCTAGTAACAGAGACATTACTTTAGCTGGAATCAAATGTATAGAGTTACAAATAGCTCTTAAAGATTAATGATATAGTGAGGAGAATTTACAATGAGATTGAAACCCGATGAAGTGCAGAAGTTTTGTCAAGTAAATCCAATCGATATGCTGCTTGGTACAGGTCACTGCGATCATGGTGAAGATTGTGCTAAATGCCAATATTTGTTTGTCAATCGATATTTGGAAAGCAAGAAGGTTGTTGGTCCGGAGGTAAAGTAATATGAAGCAAATTACTGAGGATATGCTGAAGCAGTTTAATGAGCAGGTACTGAAGATTCATCCTATCGAATTGGTTATGGAAGATGGGCCTGTAGTTGGGTGTGTCAAGATCCAGTTGAAACCTAATCCGTTCATTGAAAGTTCAATCATCAACCCATCTGAGTACTTCTATAAGCGGTTAACTAATTACTTTGAGCAGGTGTATGAGATTAAGTTGATCTTCAATAACACTGCTACAGTTTTCTGGAGTAAAGGATGACTAAAAGACAGCTTAGATATTTTAATCAAGCAAAGGAAATAGCACAGCAATCAGATTTTCCAAGGGTGCATATCGGAGCCATAGTAGTATACAAACATCAAGTTATCTCTAAAGGGTGCAATACCTCTAGTAAAACGCATAGAATTCAGTCTCAGTTGAATAGAAAGAGATTTAATGCAAATTCTAATGGGATGCTTCATGCAGAAGTGGCAGCACTACTCCCAGTTATCAATAGATTTGATCTATCGCAAGCTGTTATATACGTATATAGAGAAAACAAACTAGGTGAACTTGCTATGTGTAGGCCATGTAAAGGGTGTATGTCTTTCATCAAAGCCTGTGGCATAAAGAAAATCTACTATACTACTTATGATGGCTACGCTGAAGAATATTTGGAGGATTAAATATGAAAATTAAACATATTAGAAAAGATAGTGACGTTAATGCGGCTATTGAAGTAATGATGTCATCTATACACTATCAGGATGACTCAGAAATTGGTTGTTTCTGGTATGATACAGAGAATGAAGAGTTGTTTGGAGTTAACTCCGTACCAGCTTCGTCTATGAAGTTTTATAATAGCTCTCAGTTTAATGCCCAGGTAAGAACTGGTCCAAAACTTCATGAAGCTATCTGGAAGAAAGAATACTTTAGAGGTAAGGATAAGAGATTTCAAGGGGATTATACCCAAGTGCCAAGAGGTAGGGTATTTGAGTTTTCAGATAGAGGTTTTGTAGTTATGGTGGGTCATTGGATTGAAGATTATCCCGAAGCGAGACCATTGATTTTGGACGAATTCGACCTTCCATCGAACACTCAATTCCAAATTGACGAGCACTGGGACATTGGTCATGGGTGGTCACAAGAATTTTAAGGGGTGAGATCATGTCAGATTTTCATACTTCTAGAACCTCAACCGCTAGAAAAAGTCATACTTGTAGTTTATGCGGTCAAGAAATCCCAGTAGGTGAAAAATATAAGAGATCGACAGGTAAGTGGTGTGGAGATTTTTACAATCACTATTTTCATTCTACTTGTTTCGGTCTAGTTCACGAATATACTGGTCTTACTTTTGGAGAAGAGGAGTGGTCTTCTGGTTGGATTCATGATTGGTTATACGATGAATGCTGTACAAGTTGTTCTAGTAAAGAAGACTGCGAACTAAATATATTCCGGTGTGATAAAGTTTTGAACCAAGTATTCAAAAGAGGTGACAAATATGATACTTAATTCGTTGCATAATAATCTACAAGAGCTGCAGAACAAACATCCAGAATATACAAGTCTTGTTGCTGATACAGAATTCATTTTAATGTGGTTCAAGATTCTTGCCAAAGATATTAGACGTAGTTGTGACCAAAAGTGTACGCAGTTAGTATGTGATCCCCAAGAGTTCTTACCTTGTAACTACTATGATTGCGGGTATAACAAGTGTATTTTGGAAATGCTGCTACATGAATAGTAAGTTTTAAAATCGTTAATGAAGATAGTAGAGAATTTTCTACTATCTTTTTATTTTGGTTGAGAGGTGGTTGTATGGAAAAGAATCCAAATAGTTTTTCACAATGGTTTCCTAAACTTGAAGAGGGGAAACTTGCGATTACAAAAGCAGGACTTGAACTTCCCAGATCTTGGTGGTTTGACGTTCCAGAAATTGTACAACGGTCTTGGTTCGCCTATGATAGTGGGATGAAGTACGAAGAGTTCAACAAGTATATCTCAGATTTCGTAGATAGTATTTCTTTCGTATTTGATGAATGCCCCTTTGTGTTCAATAAAAATGGTACTTTTTCAGATAAGTTTGATTTTGATAAATGTACCAGCACCAGAGATACTGTTAAAAGTCATCTGATGGATATTAACTATAATGCGTTATGTTTAAGTGCTGGCGGAATTGATGAGGTAGTATTTAGGGAAGTAATTCGTAGCGATTCCGAAATTACTCCTACAATTTATCATGGACTTCCATTTAGACCAGAATTTAGAGTATTTTATGATTTTGATAACAATCATGTACTATACGTACATAACTACTGGGACCATGATTACTGCTATGAAAGTATTTCTAGAAATGCTACAGATAAAATTGTATGGAATGAGCATCATGATTATATTGATAAAATGTATGAAGGTCATAAGCAAGAGGTCGTCAATAAAATTGATCTCGCTATGCTGGGAGTTAATATGACCGGAAAATGGAGCATTGATGTCCTGCTAGATGAGTGGGATAACTACTGGCTGATTGATATGGCAAAGGCCGAGAATTCAGCATACTGGAATCCAGAATTAGTTAGGTAGAAAGGAGTTAAAATTTATGAATCTCTATGAAGTGGTAAAAGATCTATATGATACTGAACAGGCTTTAGAAAGTATGGATAGTAAACACGAAAATCCGATGGATACCGCTATGAGGATTAGTAGAATTACTACCCTACACGATGTCATCAACCGGCTGATGGACACCGATGAATATCAGGAGGGTCTCAATACGGCTAAAGTTAGTTCCGGTATTCCAACTTTGACGTTTGAGGCGAAGTAAGGAGCACTTGATGGATAAACTGATACCGATTCAATTGTGTAAAGAAATTCAAAATCTTATTGCTTCTACTGGTTTAGAGGTTGAAGTCACATACTGGTGGGAATCTGATAAGTACGAAACTTGTACAATTTTTGCTAAGTATGAACAATGTAATGTAGCATTGACACATATTAAACCAGTACTGGAGAATGCTTCAATACAGCATCTAGCTACACAAATTATTCTTAATTTATGTGAATATTTTCATAGCCACGCAATTAAACTTAAGGAGACGTACTTCAAACTTTTAAGACAATTTGAAGTGGAAATACGAGTAGATAGCCCATATCTAGACGATTGAAGGAGGAATTTAATTTGCTTTGTTATCATCACAATGATTTAGATGGCAAATGCGCCGCAGCAGTGGTAGCCCACTATTTTAAACATACTAATCCAGATAATTATATTGAAAGTGATTATACTGGCCTTAAAACCGAATTATGCAGGGATAACGACGAGGTATTCATTGTCGATTATTCTTTTACAGAAGATACTGTGGAAGACCTCTTGGATATCTGCGATAGGGCAAGAAAAGTAGTTTGGATTGACCACCATGACAGCAGCATTGATCTTGTTAAAAATCGTCCAGAATTAAGAGATATAGATAATCTCCGTATTCGTTTGAGTAAGGAACAATCTGGGTGCTATCTTACCTACCAGTACTTCTATAATGCTAGTCAGGGTGGAGTACCCCTGTTTATTCAACTAGTTTCGGACTATGATAACTGGAACCATAAGAGTTTGTTCTGTATTGATTTTGTTCGAGGATTGGATATAGAAGAGAATGGTCCTACCGACAAAATTTGGGAAGATCTTTTTGATGAGTGGGACATGTATATGGAAGGGTTACTGGAACCATACAATGAGGAACCTCTTCCCCAATTTGAGGACATTACTCCGCTTGATCTAGATGATGAAGAAGGTGATTTCTTCTGGCATAAGTATATCCTGGATCAAGGCACAATTGTGTCTCTGTACTTATTGACTCAAAATCAATCTTTAGTAGATAATTTTGGTTTTGAAAGTTATCTTGATAACATCAAATGCTTCTGTCTTAATGCTAAAGGAAATTCTTTGATGTTTGGGCATAAGATAAAAGAATATCCTATGTGCGTAACATTTGTGTTTGATGGGGAGGCTTATAATTATTCACTATATAGCGAAGATGAAAGTATCTCTTGTAAAGAGATTGCAGAGCGTCATGGTGGTGGAGGTCATAAAGGTGCTGCTGGGTTTAGAAGCCCCGATCTGTTAGTATAAGGAGGAGTTCCATTGGGTAAGTTTGGGAATATTCAAGCTTATGACTTCCAGAAAGCAATCGCACGTAGAATGGAGGACAAGTATAACTATTACTGCGAATTCCCAAAAAGCTATGAAGAAGTGGTTATCAAAATTTATTCTTCCTGGGTAGCTAAGTATGAAAAAGACCAAAGTAAGCTGCTTTGTGAGACTTCTTTCTCTTTTGAATATTTAGAGGGTATAGACGTGTACGACCCTAAGGTTATTAGCAAGATATGTAGGGAGATGTTAAAGGACTCTTCACTTAGTTGAAGGTCCTTTATTGGTATTCACAGTTTCAAATTTGAAAGGAGCAGGTATCTGTGTATGTTGAAGAATGGTTAGGGAAAGATAACCAGTTAGGTATTGACATCTGGAATCGAAAGTACCGGAATGGTGAGGAGACTTTCGATGAATGGTTGGATAGAGTGTCCGCTGGAGATGAAGATGTTAAACAGTTAATCCGTAATAAGAAGTTCTTATTTGGTGGAAGAATTCTGGCAAATAGAGGGCTAGCTAAGGAAGGACGTAAGATAAGTTACAGCAACTGTTACGTGGTTTCAAAACCAAAGGACGACCTAGAGTCCATCTTTGATACCGCAACCAAGCTTGCACGTACTTATTCTTATGGTGGAGGATGTGGAGTAGATATCTCTAATCTTTCCCCAAAGGGTGCTAGAATTCATAATGCTGCAAAAGAAACCTCTGGTGCTGTATCTTTTATGGATCTTTATTCTCTGGTAACAGAACTCATTGGGCAGAATGGTCGTAGAGGTGCGTTGATGATTTCTATCGACTGTAAACATCCAGATGTACTAGATTTCATCAAAATCAAAACAGACCTTAATAAAGTCACTAAAGCCAATATCTCTGTAAGAATCAGCAAAGAATTCATGGAAGCAGTTAAAGCCGGAACAGAATTCGCTCTAGAGTTTACCAGAGAGGCAACTGGAGAAAAGATTACCAGAATAGTTGATGCTAGAGAAATGTTTAGACTTATTGCTAAAACTAACTGGGATTACGCAGAACCTGGTGCTTTATTTTGGGACAGAATTGAAAGTTGGAACTTACTAGCTAATACTAAAGAATTCGAGTTTGCTGGAACCAATCCGTGTGCAGAAGAGCCCCTTCCCGCGGGCGGGGCGTGCCTCCTGGGTTCTATCAATCTTTCGGAATTTGTCAAAGATCCATTTACTGCTAAACCAAGCTTTGATATTGATAGTTTCAAAAGTACAGTTAAGATAGCCACCAAAGCTCTTAATGATGTATTAGACGAAGGTCTGCCCCTACACCCGTTGCAAGAGCAAAGAGATTCCGTAGCAAACTGGAGACAGGCGGGCGTTGGTATTATGGGACTTGCAGACTGCCTTATTAAAATGGGTATCCGCTATGGTAGTAAGCAAGCAGTAAATTTCTGTCATGTGGTTGGAGATGCTATGATTAATTCTGCTATCCAGGAATCTGCAAAACTTGCTAAAGAATGTGGCCCATATCCAAAATTTAATTTTGAAGAAGTGACTACCACTCCATTTTTTGTAGCAAACTGCTCCGATGATACTTTGAGAATGGTTAAGAAGTATGGGCTTAGAAACTCACAACTACTAACCATTGCTCCAACTGGTACCCTATCTACTATGCTTGGAATTTCTGGTGGTATTGAACCAATCTATGCTAATTATTATACCAGAAAAACAGAATCTTTATATGGGGAAGATAAGTACTACAAAGTATACACACCAATCGTTAAACAATATATGGAAGCCCGTAAGATTAAAGATGACGAAGATCTTCCAAAATACTTTGTAACTGCTATGACTCTTAACTATAAAGAGCGTATTGATATGCAGGCGGCTTGGCAGAAGCATATTGATGCCAGTATTTCCAGTACGGTCAATGTACCTCATGAATTTACGGTTGAGGATACTGAGCAGTTATATATGTACGCCTACGATCAAGGGTTGAAGGGTATCACTATCTTCAGAGATGGGTGTGCCCGTCTTGGAATTCTTAGTACTTCTGAGCCTGTGGACAATAGCCTCAAACGTGGAGATATTATCAAGACTTCAGATAACCTGATCGGTAAAAAGAGAAAACTCCATACCGGCTGTGGCAGCCTCCATGTGGTAGCGCTATTCGATAGAGAGACTGGGGAGCTTCGTGAAACCTATCTAAGTAAGGGAAGCGAAGGTGGTTGCAATAATTACATGATTGGACTTTCCAGAATGATTTCAATTGCAGCTAGAGGTGGAATTTCCCTAAAAGATATTGTAGACCAACTCAACTCCACTGGGTCTTGTCCATCCTATGCGGTTCGCAGAGCAGTTCATAAAGATACCTCTAAAGGTTCTTGCTGCCCAATGGCAGTTGGAAATGCTCTTATGGATATGTATAAAGAGATGCAAGCGGAATTGAAATCTGGTTCTATTTCAGAAGAAATGTCTGTAGAGGACGAGGAACCCATTCACAATAATCTCTGCCCAGAGTGTGGAGAAAAATTAGTATTTGAAGAGGGTTGCAATATCTGTAAGAATTGTGGATGGAGTAAATGTAGCTAATGTCGTATAACTTCTTTCAAAATAAGGGATGCGAATATTTTCCTTGCCATCCTATAAAGGATACTTGTAATTTTTCTTGTTTGTTTTGCTTCTGCCCACTATATTCTAATATGGACTGTGGTGGGCAGTTCCATATTCTAGATAATGGTTGGAAGGACTGCAGTAGTTGTACGATTCCACATTACAACTATGATTACGTGATTCAAAAATTAAGAGGTGAAAAGAAAGTGAAACGTTTTACTGAAGAGCAAATCCAGAGTTTCAAAGAGACAGTTCAGCGTAAGTTGCCAAACTATATACTTGCGGATGTAACTGATAATGACACGTCTGGATATATGAAAATTTCCCTTCAATTCCCAGATGGGAGTAAAGTATCCTATGTATATCAGCTTCAAGATGATACAGAACTGACTGAAGAGTTAGCAGGTCATTGTATTCGTTGTGCTATTGATATTGCTATGACGAATCTGAATAATCATTTGAAATTGTTGGAAAAAGTTAAGAATTCTGTAAAGTAAGGAGTTAGCTGATATGACAAAAGCGGTGTTTGATTCGATTGAATATGTATCGAATAATTTAGCTCCCATACCTGTAAAAACTATACAAATTAAGTATCATACAGATATTGAACCCTTGGAGCAGAAAGAGGGTAGCGATTGGATAGATCTTAGAGCTGCTGAAGAAGTAAAAATGAGTCCAAACCAATTTAAACTTATCCCTTTAGGTGTATCTATGAAACTTCCGGAAGGATATGAAGCACACATTGTACCTAGATCTTCTACTTTCAAAACCTGGGGTATTATCCAGACTAACCACATGGGGGTTATTGACGAAAGCTATTGTGGGGACGATGACCAATGGATGATGCCGGTACTTGCTACCAAAGCGGTAATCATCCATAAAAATGATAGAATTTGTCAATTCCGTATCGTTAAGAAGCAACCAAAGATTATATTTCAAGAAGTAGATACTCTTGGGGAAGAGAGCCGTGGTGGATTTGGATCTACCGGAATTAACTAACTATACTTGAAAGGGTGGTGACGAAGTAGTATGGGTTTCCCAGTTTGGTATGCTACAGTTACTGTTCTTCATGTTAATGGTGTATGGGTGGATAGAATTTCCTTTCCATTGAATTCTAAACCTGTAGTGGAATTAGCATTACTTCCGTGTAGACAGTATGCCTATGCGGACGAGAAGAGGGTAATCCCTGTGGGACCTTATGCAGTAGATTTCGTGAAAGATGTTTTAGGTGATCAATACGAATATCGCTACCATCTGGATTCTAGTATTCCCAGTTTGTCTGAAGCATTAGCAAGTTGGGGAGCAGATGAATTCACGATACTAAGGTTAGAGGCTATATCCGAAGTGCTAGGTTTCATGTTTGGGAATGGAGATTCTTGAGAATATGTAAATTTAACAAGTCAGGGCTTATTATAGTCCTGGCTTTATTTTTGAAGAATCGTTATAAGGTTTAAATAGGAAAGGAGTGTTAGTATATGGCGATTAACGATGGACCAGATTTGTATTGTGCTTATTCTATTCTGTATAAAGTAAAAAGTAAGGAGCATTCCCTAACGGATAAACAATTTGCAGAATTCATGAGGGCGATGCTAATATCCGAAGATGGGTACGTCATCGATACCGGTAATAATGAATCTGTGAATGCTGAACTTGCTCTATTGTTGCATTCTAAATGGCGTAAGCATAAGAGATTATGGAAAATGTTTATGGCAGGTTAACGCGGTCCGTTAAATGGAGCAGGGAAAAGGTGGTAGAGCATAATGACCTAGCTGTTAAAGCTGAAAAAGATTACTACGATCAAATAAATATAGCTGACAAGGAGTTTGCTGATATGGTAAAAAAGGAGATTCAATCTGAACTTGATGTATCCGACAGGGTAGATAGTATCTTGTATGATAAGGCTTATGAAGATGGTCATGCTAATGGTTATCACGAAGCACTTTGGTACGCACAATGGGACTGTGAATTTGTTAAACAACTTTTAAATGCTATGAAGGAGGTATAATTATGGGATTTTTCAAAAATCTGGTAAAAGCAGCACTGGAAGAAGATGACCGAGAGGAAAGACGTAGGCGCGAAAGGGATGAGTATATTCAAGGCGCAGTAGATCATTTTCATGAATCTTCAGGTTACTATAATTACCGCAGACAGATTATGATAGAAAATGAAAGACGTAGAAGGAATGGGCAGCCTCAACTTCCTGTTCCCCCATGGAAGGAGTAATAAATATGAGTTTAGAAACTTGGGCAGAGAAGGAAATTGAGTTGGCCTGTCAAAGAGAAAGGGACTCTGCTATTAAAGCAGGGCATGAAGAAGATGCTGAATATGGTATTGCTTGCTATACAAGTGCTTTGAAAGCATTCAAAAGTCTTCTAGAAGACGGGCATTCCGGAATGTCTATTTCCATTACTAGGCAGATTTTAAACCAACTTATCCTTGGTGAGCCTCTATCTCCAATTATTGGAGAAGATGACGAATGGGAAGATGTATCTTACGAAGGTATGCCAGAAGGAGTAATTAAAGAGTACCAAAATAAACGAATGAGTTCTCTATTCAAATATGTGTACGAAGATGGTACCATGAAATATTCCGATGTTCAACGTGTTACTTGTTATGAATCCTCCCATGATGACACTCAGGGAGGTGTACCATTCCATAATGGATTCATCAATCGAATTATCGATGAAGTAAAACCTATTACACTGCCATATGTACCCCAACATTTTAAAGTATATGTAACAGATTGCCTCTATGAAGAAGATGGTGGAGATTTCGATACCAGGATGGTAGACTACATGGTAGATGCTGACACTCAAGAGCAGACTAGTATCGGACGTTACTTTAAAGAGGACCCTGAGAGTCATAAGTGGGTAGAGATTTCTAATCACGAATATCAAACCAGGTGGCTCAACAGAATTCGTTAATGATTTATTAACCTTTAGTACGTGGCAAACTTCTTATAATATATTTGTGCTATACAAAATACCATACGAATTAAGCCAAGAAAAACATGGGAGGAAATATACTATCGTATCAAATCAAAAACGGGTGCGATATACGGTTTTCCTATTAGAACTGTTCGCTGGTGCAACGATAAGTACAAATTAGACGTAAAAACAACTCGATGAATGGTTGCGCTCCGTTGGGTGCTATACAGTAATCTATATCGGATATTGTGCTGATGAAGAACATCGTTTCGGTAAACGGGTTGGCAAGCAAAAGATAGAGCGTTATCCGCTTGTAGAAAATGGTATCACCGAGGACGGTATATGAGAATGGGAGAAAGCACAGCCGATTTTCAATAATTATTATAAAACCAATCGGCGTTGCGGCTGTATGTATTGTCCAATGACTTCGTACCTCGACTTCGCTTACCTCTACAAATATTATCCTCAAAATTTCCATTATATGATTGAAAAAATGCGAGAGGCAGAATTGATTAGAGAACAGCAGTTCGGTAAACCGTTCTCTGTAATTTCCTTTAACCCCAAGTATAATGCCGACTATTTGGAAAATATCATCAAAACGAAATGGCTCAAAAAGCTCAACGAAATGGAGGTATCACAATGCCAAAAGTATTGACGGTTGACGGTAGTGTAAAAATCGGCGCATACCGTTTTCCAGACAGAAAGAAGCCCTGTCTCTGCGTGGAAAAGGGCAACACTTGTACGGTGTATGGCTCTTTCATTGACCTTGACAGAGCCAATGAATTTATGAACGAACTCGCCACCCTTGTGGGTGCGAGAGATGATAAGGAGGACTGACAATGGCAGAATATATTGAGAAAAACGTAGCAATCGCGCGGTTAACAGCGTTAGAAATTGGCAATCCCTGCGCTACGATGACGGATGCAAAATGGCATATTGCTGATACTCGTCCTGCCGACGTTGCGCCAG
>OLFY01000897.1_pt1 | contig 41448 bp, 54 predicted proteins | sample 1605611 | NCBI WGS metagenome assembly OLFY01 (sample SAMEA3888923, study PRJEB22519) | human gut metagenome | biome: human gut; feature: human-associated habitat; material: faeces | place: Denmark | collected 2011 | reverse complement strand
TCTGATTATTTGCAAACGGTGTGTAAATATTCCGCTTTATTCTTGATTTTAGCGCGCGGAAGCTCTATAATTGTGTTAAAGGTCAGAATGGAGAAATCCAGCCTTAAAAAATTTACAGGGGAGGCGTTCACAATGAAGAAGCCTGTTATTTTATGGATCGTCGCCGCGCTGTTCCTGTTCTGCTCGTTCCCGTTCTTCGGTGAAGGGAATATCGGCGCGGGCATTACCGGAATAGTAATCGCCGCCGCGCTGGGCGTTTTCGGATATGTTACAATGAAAAAGACGCAAGCCGCCGCCGAAGCCGAAAAGAAAAGAGCGGAGGAAGAAGCGCGCCGGAAAGCGGAAGAAGAAGCACGGCGGAAGGAATATGCGGAAACGCACGATTTCTTGACTTGTCCTGTTGCTGGCGTTACGTTCGACAACCGCCAGCGCGTTCTTGCTTCGCTGTATAAAGAAAGCGACGGCGTAGGGATTGACGGATCGCTGGAGGAATGCGAATACGAAGGCGCGCCCGCCGTCCGTGTCCTTGCAGAAGGCGAACTTATAGGCTTTATCAGAAAAAGCGACGTTCGGAAGGTTCTTTCAATCCTCGGACGTGTCGAAGATGTTACAATTACAATCGACAATTTCGACGACGGGGAGAAGGTTTACAACGCCGAAGCGCATATCGTTCACCGCATTTGAAGCCAACAAAAAAAGCCCCGCGAAGGCGTGAAGCCCTCGCGGGGAATTTTTTATACAGCGGGATAGCCCGCCGCCGAAGCCGCCGCGCGGAAAGGGGAACGCGGGCGGCGTTTTCGGTATTATTCTGCTTCCGGTTCGCCTTCCGCTTCAATCAGCCCGATATACTCCGGAAGATTGAAAACGGCGGCTTCGATCAACTTGTCCAAGCTGTCCGGATCAAGCGTAAAGCCTTTTTCCTGTAAGAATTTCACGACGTAGGCTTTCTTCTCTTCGCCGTGCCCGCTCCCCACGTAAAGCTGTTCGGCGGCTTCGACGGCAACCGTTACCCAAAGTTTGATTTTCTCCAGCTTGTCCGCGTCGATTTTGCCTTTCAGCCACGGGATCACGAATGCGGTAATAACTGCCGCGACAAGCGCGACAATAGCTTCCATAATGGGAGTAAGATCAATCATTTATAAAACCTCGCTTTCGTCTGTTTCCGTTTCCGGTTCGATTTTTTCTTTCTTCTTTACCCTTGCGACGATGATTTCGGATAGCCGTTTCAGCATCAGCGCGCCGCACTCGATCACAACGGCGGTAAAGTAGTATGTAATCAGCGTTGTTTGCTCGATCCCCGTAATTAGGAATGAAACGTACTGCGCCGCAATGAAGATCACCGTTGTAATTCCGATCGCGACAATAACTTTCGTCGCGAAGCGTTCATCGGCAAGGAATTTCTTTTGACGCTTTCCGCGCTTTGAACTTCGTTTCATATTTCCCCCTTTCATTGCACGAATTCGCACGGCGTGCAATTCAATAACGCGCGCGTGCGATCCCGTGTATTAAGCAAGTGTCAGATCGGACAGCTTTACCGCCGCGACAACTACGCCGCCGTAGGTAATCACGGCGCGATCGCCGCTGATCTCCTTTACGACGTGATCGCGGTTATACACGAAGGAAGCAAGGCTTTTCCCGTCGTAGGTTTTCGCGCCCTGCTTCAAGCGAACCTTGCTTCCCACCTTCACGGAAGCCGCCGCCGTCCCGCCGCTTCCGGTCGTGATAAATGCGTCGGAATATCCCGCCGCTTTCAGCTTTGCAAGCATTGCTTCGGCGTTCGCCTTCTTGCCGAACGCTCCCACCTGTACTTTGTAATAGCCGCCCGTATTCACGACGTATGTATCGAAGCCCGCCGCCTTCAATTTCTTTTCCAGCGCCTGTGCGTTCGATTTCTGCTTGAACGCGCCCGTCTGCACCTTGTAAAGCGTACCCGTTCCGGAAGAAGGCGTTTCCGGTTCCTCCGCCGAAGCGCCCAGCCTCTTGTTTACCTCCGCCGCGATCGCGCCGTGCCTTTCGTACAGGTAATCCCCCGGACAAGATTTATTCGCGTAATCTCTGTGAACCGTCATATTACAACCGTTCAAATGATTAACGCGCTCGTTCTTGTTCGTAGACCACACAAGTTTCTTGATCCCGTTGCGGCGGCAAATATCCGTTACAAGGTCAAGAAGGGCGGCGTATGCTTTCGCGTTCACCGCGTAAGGGTGTGTCGTGTCGCTTGCAACCTCGATCGTGATTGCGCGGTTATCGTTCGCCGCGTTTGAACTGCACCACGAGCGATCCTTTTCTTCGACATACATTCCGATACGCCCGTCAACTCCTACGCCGTAATTTGAACTTGCCTGACGTGAAGTAGGCGCGAAGATGTTACCCAGCGTTTCAACGGAACATTGCCCGACGACGCAATGAATTGTAATCGTGTCGATCTTGTGATTGCGCGGGCTTGTCCTGTTCGGTGAAATCCGCGTGTAGTCCACCAGCGTGCTGTTGCTCATTTTGAAAACCTCCTTATATTCAAGAATGGGAACGGCTCATTTGCGAACCGCTCCCGCTCTTTTTCATTTGTTATCAATCTGCTGTTCGATATGGTCAATTCGTTTGTGCGCCTGTTTCGCCGACGCTTCGACGGAAACAAGCCTTCCGACGAAATCCGTATTTGTCTTTCGCTGTTCCCGCTGTTCCGCCTTTACGTCGTCGATACCGCCTTTTATGTATCCAAGCTCCGTTAAGATCGTCGCGTCGCTCTTCGCTTCCTTCGTCTTGTCGCTGTCCCTGTTGCGGACAAAGGCGATATACCCGAACACGATTGCACAAACGCCGCTGATAACGGAAATTGCGGATAAGATCGCTTCACTCATTTTCAACCCTCCCCGCTGTTCACTTCTTCCCATTGCCACAAAGAAGGCGTGTCGGGCGGATATACGCAATTCGGCATATCAGCTTTTGCAAGGTAGATTTTTCCCTTGTAGCTGTAATATTTCCCGTTCTCGACGTTGACGACAATTCCCGCCGTTTCCGGATACGGGATCGGATCGTCAATCGTCCCCGTGTGTTCAAGCTCCACAAGGCGGTAATATGCGAAGGTCGTTTCTACGGGATAGGAAACGGAATTCGACGTATGCGGCGCGATAATTTCGTAATACCGCCCGTTGTACTTGATAATTTCGCCCACGGTGTTGTAGGCGTGCGCGTCCTCGTATTCCGGATAGTCGATCACTTCCGCCGATTGCAGGATCATTTCGTCGGTAATCGCTTCCGTTCCCGCCGCGCGATCCTGCACGATCTGCGCCTTGAAGTACATTGCAAGAAGGGCGGCGGTACTTTCGCCCGCCGCCTTTACTTCTTGCGTTTCTTTCTTTACTTCTTGTAATTCTTTCTTCACTTCCGCGTTTCCGCCGCCAGCTTTGTTATGTTTTACGCTCATTCAAAATTACCTCCGATCCCCGATACCCAGCACGCCGTCAGCGCGTCGCCGCGCTCAACAGTAACGCGGATATTTAATCCGAACTGCGTTGCCGTGTTTACGGTGTTTTCAAATACGTGCGCCAGCCCCGAAATTACCGCGTTCGTGCAATCCTCCCATACGGGCTGAACGTCGTAAGGATTGTTGCACGCCTCCACCTTGAAAGTACCACCAGCCGGAATATCCCTGTTCACATTGATATTGCACCGCGTCGGCTGGCTCTGCGCTTCCAGCGGCTCCGAAAGGGTAATTACAAAGCTGTTGATCGCCTTCGTAAACGTAAGCGTCCGCGTTGCACTATTTCCGGCGCTGTCGGTCGCGACAATCTCGATCGTGTGCTGGGCGTTCGTCAGCCCTGTAAAAGTGTTCCCGCCTACGGAAAGGGTAAGCGTTTCGCCCAGCGTTACGTTGTTCCGCGTGTTGATCGTGCTTCCGTCGATTTTCTCTACGACGTTTACAACGTCGTTATCGGGATCGGTAACGCTGTATTCGTAGGTGAAATCTTCGCGCTTCACGCCAAGATCGGCATTCTGCCCGCTGATAACGGGCGGCTGATTGTGAATTACCGCTATTGCGCCGCTGGTCGTGTACGCGGAAGAATTGCCCGCCGTGTCAACCGCCTTCACGCGGTATTGAAGTGTGTTCCACGAAGTCGATACCATTTCCGAAAACGTGCGGGCGGCGGAACTCTGAACCTGTGTCCACGCGCCGCTGTTTGCGCTCCGCTCGAAAACGTAGGTCAGCGCGTCGCCGTCCGGATCGGTGGCTTCCGCGCAAGAAATATTGATATTCTGCCCGCTGTATGCCGTATCCGGCGCGGTAATGCTGGGCGGCGCGGAAGGCGCGGCATTGTATATGATTTCATAGTTTCCGCTTGCGTTCGGGCTGTCAGATACCAAGATTGAAGATTGCAGATTGCAAAGCGGGCGAACGCCCCAGTTCCCGTGGCAAGCGTTGCGGCTGCTCAGCGAGCCATCGGAATAGACGTAGCGGACGTCGCAGGCGTACGACGAATAAGGCGTGCGAAGCCACCAATACCAGCCCTTTGAAGTCGTGAAGTTACTGTTTGCATACTCCGAATTACTCACGCATTCCGCCGTAGGATAGGCAATACGCGAAGCGTTGTTGCTGAACAGGGCAAGAAGCGCGCCTTCGGCGATCCCGTTTTCGTTTGCAAGCCCCACTTCGGTGGTAGACGCAAGAAACATTTTCGCCGTGAAGGTTTCGTAACTGCCGCCGTCCGTCGAAGATTTTACGACGGTAAGCGTTGTGTCGAGAAGCTCCGCAACGAACTTCGGATCAAGCATAGCAAGGAAGCCCGCCCAAGCGTCGTATTCGTTGTAATTGTCCCATACGTTCGCGTTCGTCGGCGGCGCGTCTGCGCTGTGCTTTGCGCTGTACCAATTTCCCGCCGTTGCGTTGCTGTTCAGCCATTGCAGGATATTTGAATGAATATGCCTGTTGTTGCCGTAGTCTCTGCGATCGCTGTTGCTGTTGCTTGCCTCCTTCGCGTCCGAACACATAAGCTGGATAATCTTTTCGGTTATCAGCGTTACGCTATTCGACGGATAGCCGCTGTGGTTCTTGTCGGCAACCTTGAAAATGATCTTTGCGCCGAAGCGCGATTGATACGCCGAAAGAACAGGAACTTCGATCTTGTCGCCCACGGCAAGTGAACTTATTGCTTTTGACATTTTTCCGCCTCCTTTGAATTGAAAAGCCTGTTGTAATAGTGATCCGTTCGCCGGATCAAGTGATAACAATTTCCCTTTTCGGCGTGTCCTCTCCAGCTTTTATAGGATTGTTCAACGGTCGCCGTCGTGATCTTGCCCCGCTCCACAAGTCCGCGCATCTTCTTCAATTTGCGCTTCATATTGTTCTTGCTTCGACGGCGCACCTTCCGGATTACTGCGCCCGTTTCGGTCAAATACGTATGAAAGCCCAAGAAATCAATACCGTTCCGCAAAGGGTAAATGTTCGTTTTGTTGTTCAAAGATAAGCCGATCGCGGCGACGTGTTTTTCGATCTCCACGCGGCAATACTGCAAATAGGCTTTATCTTCGTGTATCAAGAAGAAATCGTCCATATATCTGCCGTAGTATTTAATGCCCAGCTTCTCTTTGATGAAGTGATCTAAATTATTGAGGTAGAGAAGGGCGAAAAGCTGTGAAGATTGATTTCCGATCGGTATTCCGACGTTTCCTTCCGTGCTGTCGATTATCATATCGACAAGCCACAAAACGTCCGGATCGCGGATCTTCTTGCGGATTAAGGATTTTAACACGTCGTGCCTGATGGGATAGAAGTATTTTGAAATATCCGCCTTCAATATCCACCCGTCAATTCCGTTTTTCCGGTAAAACCTCCGCAAGAACTCCCGAAGCCTGTCTAACCCGTAATGCGTACCTTTGCCCACCTGCGAAGCGTAGTTATCCGTAATGAACGATCTTGTAAGGATCGGTTCAAGCACGTTATCGCAAAGCGAATGTTGAACAACCTTGTCTTTGTAGCTGTTCGACATAACCACGCGCCGCTTCGGTTCAAATACTTCAAACGTGTTGTACGGCGATAGCGTGTACTTCTTCGTTTTAAGCTGATAGCTTAACAGGTTCAGCGCTTCAAGAAGGTTTACTTCAAACTTTGCCGCCGCTCCTTTCCACCTCTTGCCTTGCCGCGCCTTTCGGTAGGCTCTGTATAGGTTCTCGAAGTTATATATCTTCTCGTAATCTGTCATAAAAAATCCTCGCTGTATATAGCCTTTGCCTTCCGCCGCGCGGAAGGCTCCGGCATCGGCGATCCTGTATTTGCCCCCGCTGTGGATCGCGGCGGCGGGATACACCTTCCTTTGATGGTGGTATTCTGCTTTCGGCTTATGCCTACTCGATCTCATTTTCCACCGAAGCGGGCGAACGCCCCTGTTCCCGTTGTAAGCGTTGTTGTTGTTCAGCGTGCCATCGGAATTGACGTTGCGGACGTTGTAGGCGTTCGACGAATTAGGCGTATCAAGATGTACCCCAAACGGTTCACCCTCTCGCACGATCCCGCTTTTTCCACGCGGCTAACATATACTTCACGTCAAGCGCAAGTTTAGACCAGTATTCGCAACTGCTTGTCGATATGAAGCCCTGTTCGTGCGAAAGCTCTATGAAAAATAGAAGCTCCTTGCAATAGGTCATTGCCTTCGCTTGAAGCCTCTGCCGTTCCTTGAATTCCTGCGCGTCGAGAAGGTTTAATTCGTTCGCCTCCAGCGCGCATTCGTAAATATCCACCGCTTTGTCCTGTATCCTGTTCACAAGGGTAAAACGGTATTTCTTTGGAAAACGCTCCGTGCTGTTCGTGATCGTGAACGTGTGCTTGATTAAATCTTTGCACTTCACAATAACGTTAAATTCCGAAGGTTCTTTTCTTCCTCGCTCCTGCCTCTGCATTTATGCACCGTCCCTTTCGTATGCGGTCAATAGTAACGGCATCTTCGGCGCACCCCTCGAAATCAAAGCCAGCCGCCGTAACGAAAAGTGTCCCTTTGTTTCCGGTTACGGTCGTTCCCGTGATCGTCAAAGCATCTTCGCCGCAACGTTCGCACGGCGGCGAAAGCTCGATAAACAGGTTCCCTATAATGCACGACAATTCCGCCCGTGTGCAAGCGTACCGTTTTAACATTCGATACGCTGTAAGCTCTCGTTCCATACGCCCGTTGTTGTAACGCCGGAAAGGTCGTCAAACAGGATAAGGAACGGATTTTCGGTAATATCGTTGAAGATCACGGCTTCGATCAGATCGACGCGGGCGGTCAGCGCCGTAATCATATTCAGAAGGTTTCCGGCTGTATTTTCGTCCAGCACGTCCTGCAAGCCTTCAAACCAAGTATCGAAGTCCGTTTGCGCTTCCGTCTTGAAGTCCGCGAAATACTCTTCCAGCGCGTCGTACTGCGTGTTTCCCTGCAACTTCAAGGAATTCATATACGATACAAGGGAATTGTACTCCGCCGCGCTGTCGCTCTGATATTCAGCGAACCACGCTTCAAGCTGTGCGTTAAAAGCTGTCGTGTCGATGGTATCGACAAGCCCCGCTACAACGCCGCAAACGGTAGTATCAAGCCGCTTGTCGGTAATGCTCGATCCCGTGATCGCGGTAACGCCCGCGCCCACGTAAACGTCGGCGATTGCCAATTCGTAAATATCCGCGTCCCGCTCGACGGCTGGCGCGGTAGGGGAAGCCGAATACGAAGAAGATTTCGCCTTCACCGAAATAACGCGGTTCGTCAAGTCCCATCGAACCACAATGCGGTCAATTCGGTTCAGCACACCGTCAGCCGTCGCAAGCGTCAAGGAAAGGTCGCTTGTGTTGTTGTAGAAATAGCCGTTGATCCACGCCTTGCCCGCTTTCACGGTTACTTGCATTCCGCTTCCGGCTACAACTTGAAGCCCCGTCGAAGGAACGGGGAAAACGCCGTTTCCGATGAATGATCCGAAATAGGAAGCCCAATCTTCGGCTTTATATTTTCGGTCGCCGGATACGCTGTTAAAAAAGCTCGATTTTTCCATATTTACACCCCTTTATTTTGTGATCTGCCGTATCTGCGTCAAAAGCGCGGGCAAGCTCTCGCCGAAGGTAATATCGATCTCTTCGACGTTGTTTTGATAGGTTTCCGCGATCTCCGTTATGCGAACGTCAATGCGAATTCCCCAGCGCTTGTTCACGCAAGTAACGCGGTCGCCTAAATCGTAATCGGTTCGGTAGATAAGATTTGCAAAGGTATTGATCTTCGATCCGAACGAAAGTGTTTCCGCGTACTGTTCTAATTCCTCCGCGCCTCGGGCGGATAGAAGCGCTAAATACTCGGCATCGGTCAGCGTTACTTGTTCGCCGTCGTCGTCCTCGTATTCCTGCACTATATCGGTGGCGTTTATGAATACCTCTTCACGCGCCAGCCCTGCTGCCGATCCGCCTACTTCGGCAACTTTGCGGGCAACGCCTTCTTTCTCTTCACCGCCGACGAACGCCGTTGTTTTAAAGTTTTCCACGCTGTTTGTGTATTCCTGTTCAACGATGTTATCGAATTCCTGCGAAAAGATACAAGGCGCATTTCCTGCGGTATTGCCCGCCGTAAGGTCGCGCCCTTCGTAGACGGAAAAGACGTGCGCGCCTGTTCGCGCGTCCGTCCGCATTCGTATTCCCAGCTTCGCCGCCTTTGCCGCCGTTTCTGCCGCAAGCTGTGCGTTTGTGTACTGCTCCGAAGTGTAGTCGATCACGCCGCTTTCGGTGTCCTCGTCGTCGGTAGCGATTGAAACGTCCGGTATTTTCCGCGCGGTATCAGCCGGATTTGTTACGTTCTCCCGTACAATGCGGTATAAAATGTTCTGCGTTGTGTCGTTCGTGATAATCTGCTTCTTGATTATCCGCTTCCCGATCCACGCGATAAGGAACTTTCCTTGAACCTCGATTTCCTCCAGCCCCTGCGAATTCTTCGTAATTGAAACGTACCGGATTTGTGCCGCTTCGTCGTCGCCGCGCTTCATAATGATATTGTTCTTCACCAGCATTCGGGAATGCTCTTCGGTGAAGGGAACAAGAAGTTTGAATTCGCCGCAACTCCAATAGCGGCGCGTCCATATCAGCGAAGCGATTTTTTCGACGATCCCTTGAAGCTCCATTTCGGAAGAATAGACGTATAATTCCATACCGCTACACCCCCAAATACAAGTTATTGTGATAGATAGATACTTCAAGATTTTCTGCGTTCGTATCCGCCGAATAGCGGAAAAGGTTATCGCCCACGGCAAGCTGTAAATATGAACTGTCAACGTCAAGATAACGGAAAGCGTCGCTTTCTGCGCCGTTTCGCGTCAGCTTCACGGATTTTTCGCCGTACCCCGTCGAAACGGTCAGCACGTCGCCCGCTTCAAGCGAAATATTCGCCTTGATGAACTCTTGCGTATTGACGTTCAAAAGCTGGGGATTTGTCAGCGCGCCCAGCGCGCGGAACTCGATACGGATACCGCTTTTCACGTCGCCGGAATTGAATACGTTGACGATCAGCGAAGGCTGGCGGTATCCGATTTCCCAATCCGGCGTTATTTCCAGCCCGCCGGGTACGGGGAATTCAAAGCCGCCGATCCACGTTGCTATATCCTCGCGCGTTTCCGCCTCTTCGCGCCAAAACGGATTAAGGCACGAAAGCTGGATCGTGAATTGCTCGAAAATCGTTCCGCGCTTAAAAATCGGCGCGTTGTTGATCGTGCAACCGATAACCCGCTTGAAGTCGCCTAATTCGTAAGTAAGCGTCGCGGAATACTGCGGATTTAATATCCGGTTCAGATTGCGGCGCAATTCCTGTATAGCGATCTTGTCCCGCTCCTTGATATGTCCCACGATGTCAATATCGCGGCTTTCAATGCGGTATCCTAAATACGTATCTCCGTCCTGCCCCATACTGTTTGTTGAATAAATAGCGTTCTGCACGTCGGACAAGCCGGAAACGTCCTTGAAGTTTACGTGATACGAAGAAGCAGGGGAAAAGACAATGCTTTCCCCCCGCTCGTTCGTGTAAGTCAATTTCTCCTGTATCTTCATTGTGCCATTACCTCCCGCGCAATCATTCTGAACTGCCGCGCCGCCTCCCTCTGTTGCTGGGCGTAGGAAGTATCGTTTGCATAGATGTTTTGAACAACCGTGAATTCCGCTTCCCTTCTGCCGCCTGTATGCGGACGCGGTTCTGGATCATCTGGAACGGCGCTGTCGGTCGCCTTGCGGATCGTCTTTTCAACGTTCCGCATTTCACGCCCGAAGCCTTCGCCAAGCCCCTGCGCCATATATTCGCCGATACCCGCAAACACTTTCGACGGGGAAGCAATATCCATTTCATCTTCAACCGCCGCGACAATCTCGCGCATCATCGAACGCACGCGGCTTTCCAGCCAGCTCGACATATTTTGAAAGCCCTGCCAAATGCCGCGCACCATCTCTTCGCCCGCCGCTGTGAAGTCGGATACGAAGGAACGAAGCTCCGTCAAGATAGGCTGTACGATCTGCGCCACCTTGCTTGTAATCTGCGGGATACCCTGCACCATACCGGAAGCGATATTGCGGTCAATCGTAACGCCCGCGTCGATGAACTTTTGATTTTGCGCGTTGAAGGCGGTAATAATGCTTTGCGTGATCTGCGGGATCTTCGCGGTAATCTGCGGGATACCGTTAATCAGTCCGGAAGCAATGTTGTTCCCGAAGTCCTGTCCGGCTTGAATAAGCCGTTGCGCCTGTGCGTTCAGTCCGGTAATAACCTTCTCGACGATCGCGTTTATTGCTCCGGAAAGCCCTTCGATATTCGCCATAATGCCGTCATTCACGGCGCGCACCGCTTCGGCGGCGGTAAGCTGTCCCGCTCCGCCCATTGCGGCGGTCATATCAGCCGAAACGCCGTCCATACTTTCGCCGAAGCCTACGCCCACGCCTTCGCCCATATTCGTACCGATTTCGGCGAACACGGTTGAAGGGGAGTGAATGCCGAAGAAACTTTTAATCCCGCTCACAAGGGAAGAAGCCCAGCCGGTTACTTTGTCCCATAACCACGAAGCCGCGCTTGAAATGCCTTCCCACAATCCGTGAAGAAGGTTTGCGCCCGCACTCACCATTTCGCCGCCCAAACTTGCGAACGCCTGTACGATACCGGAAACGATCTGCGGAACCGCTTTGACAATTTCAACAATGATCGTCGGCAAATTCTGAATGAGGGAAACGAACAACTGAACGCCCGCTTGAATGATCTGCGGGATATTCTGCACAAGCGCGTTTACAATCCCGCTGATAATCTGCGGGATCGCCTGTACGATCGTCGTTATGATCTGCGGAAGCGCCTGTATCAGCGCCACAAGAAGGTCAATGCCCGCTTGAACAATCTGCGGGATATTTTCAAGAAGCGCTGTAATGATCCCATTTATGATTTCCGGAATAGCCGAAACAATCGTCGTAATGATTTCCGGAAGGGCGGAAATAAGGGAAGTCAGAAGGTCGATACCCGCTTGAATAATTTGCGGGATCGCCGCCAGCAGTCCATTAACAAGGCTCGTTATCACTTGCGGAAGCGCCGCTACAAGAACGGGGATCGCGTTAATGATACCCTGCGCCAGCCCTGTAATAAGCTGTAATGCCGCGTCAATCAGCATAGGGATATTGTCGATCAGCGTTTGCACCAACTGCGTAATAATCGAAACGATCGTCGGAACAAGCGTCGGCAAGGCTTGCGCGATACCTGTTGCAAGCGTCCCGATCATCTGCAAGGCGAATTCAAGGAAGGTCGGAAGCATCGTCCCAAGCTGTTCAACGATGAACGTTACAAGCCCCAGCAAGCCTTCGGAAAACTGTTGCGCCGCGCCTTCTGCGCCCTCCAGCGCTCCTGTCAGCCCTGTTCCGATAAGCTCGACGAACGGCGTTATCTGTTGCAGAAGATCCGCCGCAAGCTGTTTCAGCTTCGTAACGATAGGTTCGGCAATCGCCCCCAGCGCCGCCATAGCGCTGTTAAGGTTCGCCGTTGCCTTCTGCGCTTCGATAATATCGCCGTTTACCTCTCTGTAAGCCTCCGCCGCGTCGGAATAAAGCCCGTTCAGCGTTTCCGTAATCAGCGCTTGCCGCTCCTGCTCCGTTGTGCAAGCGTCCAGCTTCGATTGAAATTCATCTTCCGAAACGCCCGCCCAATTCAAAGCGTCGGCAAGCCCGCCCGTAATCTGTCCGGTTTTCGCCGTTTCGTTCGCGGCTTCCGTCAAGTTTTCGATCGGCAAGCTGTCGCCGAAGGTCGCATAAACGCCCGTCGCAATATCCGTCCACGTCGCCAGCTCCTGCTCGTTGTTCGTAAGCTGTGCAAGGTGTGCGGCGGCTTCGGTCGCCTGTCCGTCGTCGCCAAGAATGCCGTACAATTCGGTATAAGTGTTCTTTGCATCTTCCGCCGAATGCCCCGCCGTTGTAAAGCCCGCTTCCAGCTTGCCCATATTTTCGCGTGCTTCGCGCGTACTCTCTGCAAGCCCTAAAAAGGCGGTAGCCGCCGCGCCGATCGCCGCGCCCATTGCGGCAACGCCCGCCCCGATTGCCTTTCCTACTTTTCCCACGGTGTCGCCGACGCTTTCCCAATCGATCTTTGAGCTTTTCAGCTTCTTTGAAGTGTCGTCAAGCTCCCGTTGAACCTTCACCATTTCGGCGCGTGTGTTGTTAAGGTTCGTCTGCATTTTCTGATAGGCGGGATCGGTAGGATCGATCCCGCCTTCACGCATTTTCTTCAATGCCGCTTCTGCGGCTTTCGCTTTCTTCGCCTGTTCGTCAAGCTGTTTTTGTAGAATATCCTGCTTCCGTGTAAGCGCTTCAATACTTTCCGCATTGTCGCCGAATTCCGCCGTCGCCAGCTTCATTTCCGATCCGATTTCGCGAAGGGAAGTATTGATACCTTTACAGGCGGCGCGGTATTCTTTTTCGCCTTCAAGAATAATTTGCGATTTGATTTGCTCTTCCTTCGCCATTTACAACCCTCCTAACACGTCGTCAATATCGGCTTCCGGCTCTTCCGGCTTGAAGCGATCCGGATTGAATTGTTTGTGTATCCTAAAAAGCGTCAAGATTTTATACGGTGTCATTCGCCATACTTCGGCTTCGCTCCACCGAAGAAGCGTAACGCCGATATAAAGAAGGCGGGCAAGGTCGATTATTCCTTGCCCGCCGCCGCGTTTTTTCTGATTTCGTCGTCCTCTCCGTCGTCCTCTTCATCGTCGCGGGCGGGCGGCTCTTCCGTGCCGTTGTTGCCCAGCGAAAACGCCTTGAAGATCGAAGATTTCACTTCGTTAAAATTGCCCGTATGAATGAGTTTGCCCACCTGCTTTTCGGTAAGCTCTTCGTCGCCGTCCTCTGCACCTTCGTTCAAAAGCAGGGTAAGAAGCCAACGAATGTTCTTCACGCTGTCTTTTCCGGAAAGCGCCTTGTCCAGCTTGTCAAAGCCTCCGAATTTGTCCTGCATTTCGTCAATAACGTTCAGACTGAAAAGAAGGTGTCTTTCCTTGTCAAGTGTGATCGGGAAACGCCCGTCTTTAATTGCGCTCATAAAACAATAAGCGGGAAGCCGTTTCCGGCTCCCCGCTGTACCCCCTTTCTAAATTAGCCCGCCGAATCAGTATTGTTCGGCTCTCTCACCTTAGTAAACCAAGCCGCCGCGACGCTCTCGGTCGGCAATGCGACGTGTTCAGCCTTCCACAAGCCGTCAGAACGCTTGATGAACTGCCCGACGATCTCCGGCGTAGTAAATTCGATACTGTCGCCTTTCGTCTGATAGTTTTCGGAAGGGATCGCGAACTTCACTTTATAAAGCCAAATGTACTTATAGGTTCCGCCCGCTTTCTTCGCGCGGAAGCCGATTGCGAAATACGGCGGTTCGTCGGTATCTGCACCGTAAACCACCATATCGTCGTCCTGCTGTTGCCCAAGCAGGGCGGCAAGGTCAGCCGGAAGAAGGTCATTGACGTTCAGCGTCAATTCTCCCGAAACAAATTCCTTTACAACCTCGTCGGCTCCGTCGTCCGCGTAAAGGATCGCTTCGGCAACCTCCACGGAAAGCTCCGCCGAAATTGCCTTCGCCATTTTTACGGGCGTGCCGTATTCCTCCACGCCGTCGTCGCCGATCGTGATAGGCGCGCGGTAAAGGTCGCGCAATCCGATTGTAGCCATATTCGTTATACCTCCATATACTTGAATTCCACGGGAACGTGATAATAGCCCGTGTTTTCCTCGAACACTTCCGGATCAAACGTGATCCCGTAGAACCCCGCTTCCTTCAATGCCCGTTTTGCGCTCCGCATAAGGGCGATATAATCCACGCTGGAATAAATATCCGCCCTGTACGTGAATTCCTCCGCGCCGCTTTCATCGTCCGAAAAATGGGTATCCAGCCCCACGACGATCTGATACGTGATAAAGGTTTCTGCCTTTCCGGTGTAAATCAGCCGTTCGACGGGATAGCCCAGCTTTTCCAGCGTTGTTTTTACAAGTGTATCAACGTCCGTCATTTTGCTTCGCCTCCCATACGCGGCGCATTTCATCGTTTACAGCGTCCGCCGCCTTCGTATTCGCCGCCGTGAACCACGGGCGCGCTGGCATATTCTTTCGTCCGTATTGCAGGACGAAGCCTTTTGTCGCGTTCCGTACCCCGTGCCTGTCTTTCCCGTCCGGATATACTTCAACCATCTTCCCGCTGTCCCGCTCCTTGATTTTGGAAACAACGATCGACGCGGCAAGATCGCCTGTGCTTCGGCGGCTCCGGAACATTGTTCGGATTTCCGCCCGCTGTGCTTCCTGCATTACCGCGCCGCCAGCTTTCAGCATTTCCGGTACTGCCTCTTCCGCGATTTTCGCGCGTTGAAGCATTTGTTCTTGTAGGTCGTCAAGCCCTACAACGTTAAACCGTGCCATTTCCGCCGCCTCCTTCCGTCGTGCCTCCCGCCGCGTTTGCGGCGCTCTGCGCTTCGGGGAAGCTGGAAAGCGTCAATTCCACAAGCTCTCCGTCGTCGTGAATGTAAGTCCGAAGAATGCGATAGCGTTTCCCGCTCGAAACGGGATATTCCGCGATCGTTTCCCCGCTGTATTCCATTGCGTAAACGTCGAACTTGATTTCGGCGGCGTGTCCCGCCATTTCCGCTTTGTAGAACTCCGAATACCCTACGGATTTTTTATCAGCGAAAACCGTTGTCGCCGTTTCCGGCTTCCTTGTAGGGAAGCCGTGTTCGTTTGTCCGCTCCGAAGGCTCGGAAAGCGCGATCAGCGTTATTTGATCTCTCCAGCCCATTATCCGCCACCGCCTTCCGTGTATTCGTCAGACAGCGACAAGGCGCATTTCAAGTAATCGTATGCTTTCCTGTGCCTTTCGCCTTCGCCGCCGAAGTTATCTTCGGATTTCGCGTACAGAATGATTGCGCGGTCTAAAAGGGGATCGCCCAGCGTTTCGCTGGACGATCCCGCATTTTCCGGAACGTTGATACCGACAAGCCGAAGATCAGCGATACCGGAAGTAATGTAATCTTCGATTTCGTCGTCAAATACGGCGGCTGTTTTTCGCAAAGCCAGCTTTACCTTGTCAAGCATCATCGTTCAACCCTCCATTACGCACCCGCCTTTACCAGCTTCACGAAGGCTTCGCCGATTGCGGGCTGGCAATCGAAGATCGCAATTCCGCTGTATTTGTAGCTGTTCGTGTCGATGTCATAGGCGTTCTTGACGTTGATACTTTCCGCAAGGTTCGCGCAAACCTTCTTGAAGTCGCCCAAGAAGGCTTCGTGTTCCTTCACGTAGTCGGACAGAAGAACCGGATAGCCGTAAACAAAGTAGTTGTTGCCCTGCACGGTTACAATGTGGTTCTTGCTGTTGTCCTGCAACGGCATAAAATCGGTGAACAAGGTTCGCTTGCTCATAACGAATTTTGCGTTGCGGTCGTATCCGGCGTTCAGAAGCCCGATCAGCGTCTGGACGTTCGCGGCGGTAAGGGAAGCAGAAGCGCCCACGGAAACGCTGTTTGTTGCGCCCCAAGTGTTCGCTTTGTCAATGCCCTTCGGCTGGGAAGAACCCGTGCCGTTGATGAAGAAATCTTCAACCTTTCGGGCGATCGCCTCTGCAAGCATATCAACGATCCAGCTTTCAAACGCCGCAATGCTCATTGTCATAACGGTATCGGAAATCTGAACCAGCTTCACGATCTCGTACCCACTCAAGGTTACGGTGGTGAGGGTATCGGCGGCGGGCGTGATTGCGGCGTTCTCGGTGTGAATAGCCGCGTCGTTGTTCGTGCCTTCCACAACGAACTTCACCGCGCCTTTAACGTGAAGAAGGGTAACTTCGTTCAGCATCGGCGCAAGTTTCTTTACCTTGCTGATAATCTCGTTCGCGGTCTGCGTCGGCACAACCTCCGCGCCCGTGCCGCTGGCGTTCGCATAGGCGCGCTTCTCCGCGTCGGTAAGGGGAAGGCGGCGAAGGTTTTTCAGCCACGCGGAACGATATTCGGGCGTGCCGTAAGGATCTTCCGGATCGGCGTTGCCCTCTTCCTTCTTCCCGAAAGAACGGATAGAAACGCCGCCGCCCTTCGCGATATTATCCAGAATGCCGTTGCGCTTCTCGGCGGCGGCAATCAGTCCGGCGCGCTCTTCGGTAAGCTCCTTCGTTTCCTTCTCCAGCGCGTCGATTTCCTCGGCTTTCATAGCGTCGCCGCGCTCTTCGATCTCCTGCTTGATAGCCGCAAGGCGGGCTTCAATCTCTTTAATTCTCATTGTGTTAAACCTCCATCATAAGTTTGATTTTAAGAATTTGCTTCCGGCGCTCCAGCCGCTCCTGCTGTTCTCTTTCGATCACTCCGTCGAAATAGGAACGCGCCGAAATATCGGTATCGGCGTTCGCCGGATAAGATACCGCCGAAACGTCGTAAACCTTCTTGATCTTCAAGATCGTTCTTGTGTGCGTGTCTTTGTTGTATGCGTCCTCCGATACGGTGAACGCCCACGACATTTTGCAAATAAGCCCCGCGTCGATACTCGCGTAAAGGCGTTTTGCCTCTTCGGTAAGGCTCAAATTTGCGGCAATAAATAAGCCGCCGTCCTGCGGTTCCAGAAGCAGGGAAGGCGGCTTGTTCTTTGCCATCTTGTTTCGGGCGAACACCATTCCGGAATGGTCGAACTGCATAATCACGTCGGACAGGTCAGCGCCGACAAGCGCGTTCCGGTCGATCATTTCGTAATACTTGATCCCGCCGTACTCATACATAACATACGGCTTATTGAACGTTGTTGCGAAGCCTTCGACGTAATAATCGGTGTCAAACCTCTTCTCCGTTGTCCCCTGCGGGATCATCAGCGGCTGGAACATTTGACGGTATTCCCGTTCCTTCACTACTGGCATTCGGTGTAACCTCCTTTCCTAACTCTGATACTTCCGCGTATTCCTTGCGAATATAATACTTGTCCCCGCCTTCGACGTGCGACATATTCCAAATATCCATAACGCCGTTACGGTTTAACAAGCCACGGTCAAATAATTGTGTGCTGATATTCAGCTTCGTATTATTGCTTGCGTATTGAAGCCTGTTCGCGGTAAAGGTAATTGCGTTCCCGAAGGATAATTCCCGCTGTGTATAGGTCATATTCGACATAACCAGCGAAAGCTGGATCGCGAAAGGCTCGATTTTTCCTTCGTAGTAAGCATTCCATTCATCTTCGGTATAGCTGTTCTGAATGATTTTCGCGTTCGTCCCGAAGTAGTTAAAGACATTTTCGTTGATCTGCGCCATCTGCGCGGCGTTTACGGTGAACGGCTTGCTTTCGATCGGCTTTACGTCCGCGAATTTGCTATCGTAGATCACCATTCCGGATTGATTATCCGCCGAAAGGTTATCCGCCGTGAAGCGCTTGCGCTCTTTCGTAATATCTTCCGGCTTTAACATATTCGCAACCTTCGCCAAGAACCGGACGGAAGCCGAATTTTTAACGCCGTTGATAATGCCTTGATTTTGCGTATGGATCAACTGCATTGTAGGACGAAGCGCGGCGTTACTCTCTCCGAAGAAATCGTCGCTATACTGAAATTGCGTCATAACGCCGACGCGCTCGAACTCGATTGCCGCCCGCTGTCCGTTTGCGAAGGTGTATCGCAAGAAGGGCGCGCCCCTGTATTCGACAACTTCGCAACGCTGGGGAAGCAGGGGATAATACCCCGCGATCCCGCCGTATTCATCTTCGATCGGAACAATGAACGCCGTGTTATTCACCGAAAGGATCGTCGCGATCCGGTAAATGAACTTCGACGTATCCATAAACGGATTAGGGCGGAACTGCAATACCCTTTCAAGGTTCTTGTACGCCGTCCCGCTGATTTCCGGTTTCAGCTTTGAACAGAAATTCGCGAACGAATGAATAGCCGCCCGCGTAAGCTCCATTTCGTAAAGGCTTTCCGGCGCGTTCGTGAAAACGGGCGAATACCCGTTAAGCATTTTGAAGTATCCTTCCGCTTGAATATCCGAACGCGGTTTTCGGAAAATCGTTTCAAAAATTCCCATAGTTTTATCACCCCGCATTTTTCAGCATTTCGCCGATCTCGTTATAATACTTCTGTCGTACCGTCATAGCGTCGATCACGGAAACGAAGCCGTCGATACGCGCCCGCTGTTCGATTTTTACCGGACGGAACTTCCGCGTTTCCATATTGTGCTTTAACGCGACGTTAAGAAAATGCGCTTTCAGAAGGTTATTATCCGCGATCTTGAAATTGCCGTCTTTGATTATGCCTTCAAACTCCCGAATAACAGGCGCAAGGTTTTCACCCTGCCATACGTCGTCCGTCTGGAAGCCCGCCGCTTTCAAGTCGTCGATCAGATATTGCGCGCTGTAACGGTCGTAGCCGATTTTTAGAATATATATGCCGTACTGATCCCGAAGGGCGGAAAACCATTCGTAAACGTCCCTGTAATCTACGTGATTTTCGCCGGACAGCTTCACGATCCCTTGCTTGACGAATATATCATACGGCACGCCGTCCACCGCCTGTGCGGTTTCCAGCCTGTTCGCGGGCATAAAGAATTGTGCAAAGGCATAAAGAATGCCGCCGCGCTCAATAATCACGCTTGCGGCTGTAAGGTCTGTTGTCTGCGATAGGTCGATACCGCCCACCGCGTAACTGTCTTTGAAATCCTCCAGCTTGATTTTTTCACCCGCTCGATCGACAACGACATAATCAAGCCAAGCGACGGAAGAATTCTGCTTGATATTGCAGTATTTGCAAAGGAATTCCGCCCGCTTTGAAAGGCTCATTTCCGCGACGGCGATTTCCTCTTTGAAGAATTCCGGCGAAACGGAAACGCCCATATTCGGATTTGCCTTTTTAAGCTCTTCAAGGTCGTTCCATTTCTCCACGTCGTCGATCATATAAAGCAGGGGAAGAAGGCGGCGTTCTTTGCTTCCGCCTTTCAGAAACGCCGTAGATCGCGCCATCAATTCGTCGAAAATACCGTCGTTTTCGTATCCCGCCGTACTGATAGACAGGATCAGCGGCTGGCGGCGTGCGCCAAGCGCGGATTTCATTACTTCGTATTGCTTCAAGCCGCCGTCGCCGCGCCAAGACGCGACTTCATCGTTCACGACTAAATGCGGATTGAAGCCGTCCGATTTCTTCGCATTGAACGCCAGCGGCTTTATTGCCGTGTTGCTTTCCTCGATGTAAATATCCGAACGGCGCTTCTTCGCAAGCTCCGAAAGCTCCGGTTCTTTTTTAATCATCTGGAAGAAGTTATCGTAAACGATGTTCGCTTGCTCCAGCTTCGGCGCAAGGCAATAAATCTTTGCCCCGTATTCGCCGTCAAGATATGCCATATACGCGATCACGGCGGAAGCGAAAAGCGTTTTACCGTTTTTCCGCCCGATCACAATAAACACTTCGCGGAATATCCGCACGTTATCTTCGTCAACTATCCCGAAGATCAGCGATACCGCCGCTTTCTGCCATAGCTCCAATTTCAGAAGGTCGGTTCGTCCCTCGCAATGATGGCAGAAGTTTTCGATAAAGCGAATTGCCTTGTTCGCCTTCTTTGCGTTGAAAAGAAAAAGCCCGTTTTGAAGCCCGCTAACGATGTATTCATAAATCAGCCGCACCCATTTTCCGACGACAATTTTTCCCGTCGTTATGCCGTCGTAATACTCGTAAATGTAATTTGAAAACGGCATTTTTATTCGTCCCGCAAGGCTTGCAGACGGCTTTCTTTTTTCTTTTCGGGCGGCACAAGCTCGCAAAGCTGTTTGATTATGGCGGCGTGATTTTTCGTCATAGCGATATGCGTTTTTACTGCGTCGCTCTGCTTCGTCCCGCTCTGATTTGCGCCGTTTTGATATTCGACGGTGTAACCCTCTTCGTTAATGATTTCCTGCAACTCTTCAAGGGATACCGCCATAAATGCGGCGTTGCGGATAAGGCTTTCGACGGTCTGCAATTTATTTTTGTCCAAGTCGCGGAAAACCCGCTTCAATCGGTTTATCTCGCGCTTGATCTTTTGATCTTTCGTTAACTCCTTCTTTGTCGCCATAAATATCACCCCTTTTCGGCGGATACCACACCCCCTTTATTGCGTACACCCGTTATGCGCGCGCCTGCGGAGTAAAATTAACCTCCCGCCCTCGGTGTTTCACCCTCCCTAAACTCTCGGCGAATAGGGGGGAGTACCACGTTTCCGTTTTCGTCAAACGAATATCGCTTTTTCCGCTTCGATCGATGGTGTTCTTTGTTATGGCAATCTTGACAAAGCGCTTCGAGATTGTCCCACGAAAGCGCAATGTACGGATCGTTTACGTTCTGCTTCGTCAAGTATATTTTGTGATGTGCAATCTTCGCGGCGACGGGATCGTCCGGTGTAGAACAACGTTCGCACAAGTAGCCCTTCGATTGCAAGAAGGCATCACGGCAAGAACGCCAAGCGTCGCTGTTGTAGAACTGTTCTGCCCACGGCTTCATACTCGTACCTTCCTTTCCCGCGCATAATAAAAGCGCCCTTCCGGATTGCTCCGAAAAGGCGCTATTCGTGCGCTTGCGTCTTGCGTAAGAATTCATCGTAAACAGTATAGCATAGATATATTCCCCTTGCCACCCCTCGATATTGTCGCGATATTGTCATTTATTCGCCCGCCTTGCGCCTGTACGTTGCCGCACTCACCGCCGCCGCGATCCCGAATACGCATACCGCCATATCGTTTACGATCTTGTTCCGCCATCTGCACGCGGTCTTTACGCCCTTCAAAACGCCCGCTTCTTCAAGGTCGAAGGCTAATTCCTCCCACGTGTAGGGCTTACCGCTCTCGCGCGGCTTGCCTTCGTAATCCTCGCCGAAGTAGTACATACGAACCACCGTGAATTCCTTTCGGTCGCGGTAAAGGTTTATAGCCCTCTCCAGCCGCTCGAAGCCGTACTTCGTTTCCCGATACTGCCGCCTTTTTTCTTCCCGCATTTCTTCGACAATATCGGCTTCGGTTTTCTGTTCATAATACCCCGTGCCTTTACTGCTTGCCGCGAAGGTCTTTCGCCCTGCGTGATACTCTACTTCGCAATAGCCTTCTTCATCGGCGACAAGCGCCGCCAGCTTCTTGTAGTTATACAAAAGCGTTTCCATAGCCTTGAAGTAATTGACATACGCGCCCGCCGTGTCCTTGTACGCTTCATAAGCACCCGCGCGGGCGGCTTCGTTGATCGCTTCGCGCAACTCTTCGGAAATGCCTGTTTTTTTCTTCGCCATTTTTCAGCCCTCCGTTTTCCGCTGTAAGTAGTCGATAATCACGCTTGCGGCTTCCTGCCAGCCCTTGCAGATTGCCGCCGCGTAACCCTGTTCTAAAAGCCCGTCGATCCAGCGCACCTGTTCTTCGCTGATCCTCCCGCCGCGTTGCCGTTTAAGCTCGATATAAAGTCCGTGATTTCCGCCGCGTGCAACGGGAAGGCAAAGATCCGGAACGCCGGATTTCACGCCCTGCGCCCGAAGGCGTGCCGCCTCGATCTTGTTTCTGCTCCCTCCGTTCGGAACGTGATACAAAAGCGCCAATTCCGGAAAGCGCCCCGATTGAAGCGCCGCCCACTCGAAAAGCGCGATTTGTTCGTCCGCTTCCGTAGGAACAGGAAGAGAAGGCGTGTTATTTTTCCGCATTTTGCTTCGCCTCCCAATCGTTGAAGAAGAAAAACGGCTTCTTCTGCGCCACCGCTTCGCCGAACTCATATTTTGCGCCCCTGCTTTCCGTCCAATCCGGAAGGAAGCATACTTCGGCGCATTCGTTCAGCATTGCGCCCGCCATTCGCATATACGCTTCCCACGTGAAGCCCTCCGAAGGCAGTAACGCCGGATTGACGACAATAAAGCCGCCTTCCTCCAGCTTCTTCTGCGCTTCATAGAATTTTGAGCGGTAGAACGGATCGCCCGTAATCTTCCCCGCAATGTAAACTGTCTTTTTCTGCATTATTTTTCCTCCCTTCGTCAAAACAGCGTTGTTTGCGTTGCCTTTTCCTGTTCCTCCAGCAGATCAAACAGGCGGATTTGCGCTTTCTCTTCTTCAAGCCGCCTGTTCGCCGCCTCGAAATATTTTGCATTGATTTCAAAGCCCACGTAATCAAGCCCGCCGATCCGCTGGCAAGCGACAAGGGAACTTGCGCTTCCGGCGTGCGTGTCTAAAATCTTCATACCCTTTCGGGCAAACAGGGATAAAACCCATTCATACAGCTTCACGGGCTTTTGCGTAGGGTGGATCGTCCCTTCGATCTGCAATTCCACGCGGTTAAGCGTGAAAATCCGTGTCGGCGTGTCAAAGCTGGTGTATGCAAGCTCACAATCAGACATTGAAAGCCCGCGTTGTCCCTTGTCCCATACAAGCCAGCCTTTATGCGCCTGTTTCAGCATCGGAACAAAGTAATTCCCGCCCCAAATGATTTGTTCACGGGATACCCGTTCAAGCTCTCGGAAATATTCTTCGGTCGGCGGCTTGTTGTCCCAGCCTTCCCGCGAATGCTCCTTCCGGTTATGCTTCGGATTTCTGCAAACGCGCTTCCGCTGTCCGTCAATCCCGATCCCGTAAGGCGGATCGACGATTGCAAGGTCGAAGAACCCGTCCGGAAATTCCTTCATTCCCTGCATACAGTCCAGATTATAAAGCCTGTTCAATTCAAGCACCGTCGATCGCCTCCTTCCTCTCTTTTTTCTCCCACCCCTCCGCCCCTCCCGCTGGGAGGGGAACAGGCTCAAAGGAATGAACCCCGCGCCCGATCCTTTATGCACATTTCCCCAGCCTTCGTTGTGGAAAAGCGCAAGCCGCCTTGATAGATTTTCTTTCCCCGTCGCCGCCCTGTTCCTATCACTCGCGCTTCACCCCGTAAAGGTCAAGCGGCTTCGCCGTGCTTCGCAACCTTGACGGGCTGAACCGTTCGTGATCTCTGATAAACAGGCGACGGGGAATAAACGAAAATCTATCTTCAAGGCTTCTTCTGTGATCGAAGCTGTGCTTCGTCGCCAAACGTTACACATTTACAAGGCTTTAGAAATGCTGATCCGAAATCAGCCTTTACCGTCCTTCGCCGCTCGTTTCCGCTTCCGCTTCGGCGGCTCTAACACATACTTAAAATAAAGGTATCCATACTTCGTACTTTTCGTTTCTACTAATATATAGCCCTTCGGCGGGCGCGGCGGCTTGCTCTCCGTGTAAACCCGCTTTGCAACGGTCGGCGTTTCCCGATCCGGCTTCCGCGCGTTGCGCGTCTGCTTCCAGCGGTGTCCGCCTTGTTCCTTCGTCCAATGGTCGAAAAGGTAATTTGCAAGCCCTGTGTAATCCTGCCCGTGATCCACGCCGTCGTAATAGTTATGTTCGCGAAGGTGGTTGATCCGGACGATATTTCCGTAAATCCATTGTTTCTTGATTGCCTCTTCCGGCACGCCGTCCGAAAGCATATGCGCGTGAATTCTGTTCGTGTTCTTGCCGCGTCCTAAATAAATGAAGATCACGGCATCTGGGAAGGCGTATTTCAGCCGCCGCACGAATAGATCGCGTATCCGCTTCGCTTCCTTGAAGGTATGTACTTCGTTTTCGTCGTCCAGCGTCAGCGTGCTATATAATGAACGCGGGGAAAAGTTTTCATTTACCAGCCGCGCGTGTTTCCGTCTTGATATTCCGATCTTGTGTTGTTCTCGTTCTTCCTCTGTCTTAAAGCGCGGGCGCGGTTCAGCCTTCTTTATATCGGTAAGCCTGTCCGATACGTTGAAAACCTCCTGTTCACACACAACGCCCGAAAAAATCCTTCTTTTTACTCTCTGCATACGTCAAGCCGCCTTCCTTTGACAAAAAGCCGCTTTCGTGCTATACTATCTAATGTATTGAATAGCCTTATACGGCAACCCCGAACGGGGAAGAACCGTCCTGTACGCCCATACAGGACGGTTCTTTTTTGTTTATCCATTGTTCAGCCCGTCGCCCTGCACGAACTCTTCGCATTGCGGTTCCTCGCAAGGCTTGAAGCGCATTCCGTTTTCGCAACCTACGCACGGGGAAGGGCGCACCCCGTCCGGCGTGAAGCCCTCGCGGATCTTCTCGCATTCCTCCAGCCGCGCGCATTGATCGCACCAGCACTTCCGGCAATCGCCGATTTCCGTTTTAACGGAACGTTCCCGTTCCTCTTCGGTTTTCCGGATTTCGCGGATCGCGGTTTCCTCCAGCATAACGTCGTAAGCGTCCATACCCGCTTGAAAGCCTCGGATCAGCGCCGCAAACGCGAAGCCCAGCGCCGCGCCCGCTTCTTCAAGCGCTTCCGCGTTCAGCTTAATTTCGCTCATTCCCGCTTCTCCTTTGCATATCTGCGTTGTAGCTGTATCCGGTATTTTTCTTCGTTCCGCGTTTCCCGCAAGTGCGGAAGATCGCGACGATCACGCAATAGATAACCAAAACCGCCGCCGCAATGCAGATAATCCCGCAAAGCAGGAAAAAGGCGTTTTGCATAAATTCAAACATTGTCATTAAGTACAACCTTCTTTCCCTCCATTACGCCAGCTTCTTTTAAGCGCTTGCGCAAATGCTTTTGCTGTGCAAGGATCGAAAGGGCGCGGCGCTCGTTCTGTCTGTACTGCTTCGCTATATCCCTTATATCCTCGCTTTGATAGTATCCAGCGCCGTCCTGCGCGTTAATGATAATCGCGCCTTTGCGCCGTGCCTGTTCGATTTCTTCACGTATTTTCCGATCCGGCAAGCCCGTTGCCGCGCGAAGGTGTGCGCGTGTTACCGCGTTTTCCTTGCCGAACGGAATATAATCTGTAATGCTTGCCGCCCGCATTTCCGTTATTCTCCCTTCTCGAATACCTCTTCCGGCTTGATATTCCACGCCGCCGCAATATGTTTCATCATATCGACGGCTTCGGCGCGTTTCCTCGTATCTCCGTCAAGGTAGGATTTCAAGATTTCCGATTTCAGAACGCAAAGCGGGCGAACGCCCCCGCCCCCGCCGTAAGCGTCGTAGCTGTCCAGCGCGCCATCGGAATTGACGAAGCGGTCGTATGAGTTTTTCGGGCTGTCCGGTGTAGCCGTCCACCACCAAGTGTCCGGAAGCTCCGGAATGTTGCCGCGAAGAAGCCTGTATTCGTCGCACGTAATAAGCCCGACGCGGACGCGATCGCCACCGTAGTCCTTCAAGCCGTCGTCGGCGGTCAAGTCTACGTTGAAATACTCGAACATTGCTTCCGGCGCGCCCGCCTCGATCAGCTTTTGCAGGAATTCGCCGTTCAAGAACGCCCGAATATCGGACGCGGCGAAATCGTTTCGGTTCTTCGCGTCAAAAGCGCCGTAGCCGACACATTCCGAAGCAATGCACTTCACCCAGCTTTCGGCGGTCTGAATGATTGTGAAGGCGATCCCGCCGATCGTGATTTCCTGTTTCGGCATAAAGCCGTGTTTGTTCTCTGTCATATTGAAAAGCCCCTTTCTTTCCTCGGGCGGTTCTCCCGCTCGATCAATGATCCTGTTAATGTACCAAATAGCCTTTTGTAAATCCTCTTCGCCGTTCTTTCGCTTCCAGCGCCATAGGTATTTGATCGCGTTCGCCGTACAGAAGGCTTCGATCCCTTCAAGCCCGATTGTCGCCGCCTCCAGCGCGTCGATACACTCGATCCCGCCCGCGTTGTAATGCACTGGGTGGTTTACCCGCTCCGCCATTGTCAACACTTCTTTCCGCCGTGCCTGTACGGGCGCGTTTTGTTGTATTCGTGCTTCTGCGAAATTGCCGCGTCAATGTCAATTCCGGCATATCCGCAATAATCAAGAACGCGAATAATCACGTCGGCAAGCTCGATCGGTATTCCTTCCGGCTTCCCGTTGTTTCCGATGTAAACCTCCGTAGGCAAGCGCCCGTTGCGGTATTCCTCCAGCGCTTCGGATACCTCCGAATGAATAAGCGCTAAAACCTCCGTAAAGCCGCGCTTTTCGTCCCACCAGCCGTGATCGACGGCGTTTTCGTGAATTTGCTTTGCAACCTCGTTAATTCCCGTCATTATCGTTTTTCCTTTCTTTCTGTTTGTCTTTCGGCTCTCCGCCGTCGTTGTTCGTGTTCCTACAATCGCACGTTTCCCCGTTGTCAAGGTGTGCGCCGCAATGGTCGCATACTTTGTACTTCATTTCTTCGTTACCTCCATTCTTTGGAATAATCAGACGGCGCAACCCGTCCGCGCATAGCGTCAAGCCGTGTTCGCGAAGATAGGCGCGGCGGCGTTCCGCCTCTGCCGCCTCCCAGCCGCAAGTAGGGCATTCGGAAGCGTTGCATTTCTGAACTTTGTTCGGATCAATCCCTAAAAGGCAGATATATTCGCGTTTCTCACTCATTTTTCACCCGCTCCCCGTTATAGATAACTACCATAGAAGGGAAGGGCGCTGGATCGCTGGCGTTCCCTTCGTCGTCTGTGAAACGAAGCCGCCCGCGAACGAAGCGGATTTCCGCTGTTTTTCTGGAACGTCGAAGATCGTTAAAAGGCTTTCTTTGTCCAGCGCCGGAAGCCCTGTTACCGGATAAGCCGCCGCGCCGTCGCCGATGTACTGAATAACGCCGCCGCTTTCGCCGTATCGCTCATAGATAACGGCGTATTTATTCTTCTTGCAGATCGCCGCGATATTTTTAATCTTCATCTTCCGCCACCTCGCTTCCTTCTGCGTCGTCCCGCTCCGTAATCTCCGGAAGGTCAACGCGGGGGAAACGTACCGCAAGCGCAATTTGACAACCGCAACGCGGGCAATCCATAGCGCTAAACTGCAAAGGCGGTTTTGTCAGCGTTTCCATAATCCCGCGCGGTTCCTCTGCAACGTAAATTTCTTCCTTTGTCGGCGTTGCGCGGTATCCGCAAACGCCGCACGTCTGTTTTCTTGTAAACATATTGAATAGCCCCTTTCCGGTTAATATCTGCCGTAAACCCGAACGACGGTGAAGGGCTTGTCCGCCTTCGTCGCCGTTACGATTGCCGAAGTCATAAAGGACACGCGCAAGAAGTCCCGCGCCGCCCGCTTTGCAAGCCTCCACGTAATCATTCGGGCGTTAGGTTCCTGTATTGCGTCGCCGTCCAGCGGATACTCGCAAATAAGAACCGTATTTCCGAAAGGTCGCCGCGCTGGGCGCTCCTTCATAAATTCTTTGTTGCCCTCTTTGCACTTCACAATTTCAAGCGCCTTCGGGAACTGCCAGCCGCCGTCCTGTTTCTTGTCTTTTGTCATAATTGCCGCCCCTCTCTTCAAAGCTGAACTAAATTCAAAACCGAAATAAGCCGATCCGTAATCTGCTTCCGGTGTAATTCCTTCAAGATCGCTTCTTCGTTCGCGTCGTAGTTTGCGGAAAGCGTTACGAAATACTTTAATTCCGGATTTACCCTTTGCCGAAGCGAAAGACAGAAAAGAAGGCGATCCGTTACTTCCGCTTTGAGCGGATACACGGCAATTTCTCCCGTGCTTTTGTTGATCTCTCTACAAAGGCATATCATTTCGCCCATAGCCGCGCCCCTTTCTAATCGTCATAAGGATTTTGTAATCTCCAATCCCACGTTTCAGTATCTTTCCAGCCGATCGTGAAATGATTGTTCCGTCCGTCCCCTGTGAAGTACAGGTATTCAGCCGGAAGGACGCGCCCGACGTTTTCTTCCCCGTTTTTCTCGGCGTGATAGCGTTTCAGCACGTCCGCCGCCAGCGTCGCAAGCTCCGGAAGAACGGGATAATCCGCCGAATATCCAGCGAACTGATACGGCGCTTCTAAAACCTCCAGCACGGTATCCGGAAAGCGGGGATCGTCAACGCGGTTCAGCACGCACCAAACGCACGCGGCTTTTTCCATATCCGAAGCGATCCCGCGCGCTTCCCCGTAAAGCATCTTCGCAAGCGCTTCAACCTCCGCCGCGTCCGGTATGTATTCCGTTTCTTCCGGTTCCGGCGCAAGCGTCAGGATCGGGGAAGGGGATAGAAGCGGCGTAGGCTCCGCCGCCGAAGGCGGTATTTCTTCCGGCTCTTCTGTCCCGCTCCACGGCATAAAGGCGATAAGCGGGATCGCGGCGATCACCAGCGAAAGAACCGCCGCGAATTGTCGTTGTATCCTCTTCACATTTCCACCCCGCCGCCCGCTTCAAGGGATAGCCACCATTCCGGATTGTTCCGGAAGCGCTCATTCGGGCAAACGTCGCAATCTTCCGCCGCGCACCCGCTACAATACCGCTTTTGAAATTCCGTGTCCCACGGCGCTTCTAATATCGGGAGGGAACGCAAGAACCGCCCCAGCTCTTGCGCGTCCGTCGCGATTGCTTCAAAGTTTGTTTTGCTCATATTGAATAGTCCTCCTTTATTTGCAGAAGATCGAACAAAGTTAATTGCGCGTCGTCGGCTTTGAATTTGGCGTCAATCTCCGCAAACGTCCTTCGTCGGTCGAATTTCTCCGTTACCTTGTTCGGCAACGCTTGAAGCTCCAGCATTCTCTGCCATAAGTCCTTATGATGATCGAACAAATGCCGCAATTCCCTTTCTTTTGCGTTCGGGCAAAACCAGCATCCGCCACGATCCGTGAATTCGTAAATAGGGGATAACAGCCCGTGCGCCCTGCACATATCGAACGTGTCCCGTTCTTCAACTCCGTATTTGTTTAATAGCGAAATCTTTTGCTTGCCATCTAACCTTAAAAGGCGCTCTTGTTCGTCCTTCGCTATTCCCAAATATCGAACAACGTCCCCGCCAAGCTGTTTTTTGTACTTCTCCATCGGCGGCAATTTACAATCGCGCTGAATTGTACAACGCCCGCATAACGGGAAGGCGCGTATCTTTCCGGCTTGTTTCCCCTTCGTTATCACGTGCATAAAGTTTGAAACATAGGTCTTTTGAGATCGGAGGATCGTTACCTTAATTCCCCAGCTTTCAAACATCGGCTTTGCAATCTCATAAATAAAATCCCTGTGTTCCGGTACTTCTCCGCTGATTTGATCGTCGAACATCACTTCGCAATAAATAACTTCGTCCAGCGGCTCGTTATGTTCCTTTGCAAGAATTACCGTTGCAATACTATCTTTTCCGAACGAACAAGCCGCCACGTACTTCATTTTCGCCCGTCCTTTCGTTTACTGATTTGCGGCGCGCCTGTTGCCCCTGCGCCGGATATTTTCTTGTGCGGTCTGCTGTGCAAGGTCGGCGCTATAAACAGGACGCTTGTTTTCGTCAAGCTCTCCCGTATATCCGCGTTTAAGCTCTTCGTAAATAGCGGCAACGCTTCTTCCGATCTTTGCGGCAATATCCACCGTTCTAATTCCTTCGCCGTAAAGCGCTTCAATCTCTCGGCGCTGATCGAACGTCAGATACGAATACCCGTCCATTTTCAAGCCTCCTTCCGCCGATTTGATAAAAAAATAATGCAGAAAAACCGTAACGGTTTCTTCTGCATTTAAGTGTACTTCTTTCCATATGACACGTTCCGTCTTGTTTTTGCGCGAAAAACATGATAGGATAAGGCGATTATGGACATTTATCGGAAAGGAGCTGGCAAGCATGGAAACCAACGTGCTCGACTGGCTGGAAGTCACCGCCGCAGCCTGTCCGGACAAACCCGCTTTTCTCGATGAGGACAGCGCGGTGACCTTTGCCGACGTGCGGCGCGAGGCGCGCATCATCGGCACGGCGGCGGCGAAGTTCCGCGCCGGGCAAAAGCGGCCCATCGCCGTCATGAGCGGGCGCAACGCGCACACGCCGGCCGTGTTTCTCGGCGCGGTGTATGCCGGCTGCTGCTACGCCCCGATGGACGGGACGATGCCCGTGCACCGGCTCAACTCTATTTTAAACACGCTGGACACCGATCTGATGATCGTGCAGCGCGCGTTTTACGACAAGGCGAAGACGCTGGACTTTTCCGGCACGATCCTGATCGCGGAGGAGCTGCTCGCGGGCAGCGAGGACGCGGCGCTGCTCGCGGACTGCCGCGCGCGCGCCCGAGAGCTCGACCCGCTGTACATCATCTTCACCTCCGGCTCGACCGGCACGCCCAAGGGCGTCATCACGGCGCAGCACTCGCTCATGTGCTACATCGAGGACTACGCCGGCGTGATGGGCATCGCGCGTGCCGACGTGCTGGGCAACCAGTCGCCGCTGGACTACATCGCCGCCGTGCGCGACATTTATCTGCCGCTGCGCTTCGGCGCGACGACGGCCATCATCCCGAAGGAACTTTTCATGTCGCCGGAGCGTCTGTTCGAATACATGAACGACAAGGGCGTCACGGCCGTGGGCTGGAGCGTCTCGGCGCTGACCGTGCCGGCCGCGCTCGGCGCGTTCGAGTGCAGCGCGCCGCAACACCTGCGCAAGGTGTGCTTCTCCGGCTCGGTGATGCCGTGCAGCTGCCTGCGCCAGTGGCAGCTCGCGCTGCCGGAGGCCCGGTTCGTCAACCAGTACGGCCCGACGGAGGCAACCGCCTCGTGCACGTATTACGTCGTGCCCGGTCTGGTGGAGGACACCGACGTGCTGCCGATCGGCAGGCCGTACCCGCACTATGAGGTGTTTCTGCTCTCGGAGCGCAACGAGGCCGTGCCCGACGGCGAGATCGGCGAGATCTGCGTCAAGGGCCCCATCCTCGCGCTGGGCTACTATAATAGCCGCGAGAAAACGGCCGAGAGCTTCCTGCAAAACCCGCTCAACCACGCATACGATGAGCGCATCTATAAGACCGGCGACCTCGGGCACTTCGCGCCCGACGGCAACCTCATGTTCCACGGCCGCAAGGACCGGCAGGTCAAGCACCTCGGCCACCGCGTGGAGCTCGGGGAGATCGACCTCGCCGCGGCGAAGGTGGCCGGCGTGGAGGACGCCTGCGCGCTCTATGACCAGGCGCACGAGCAGATCTGGCTGTTTTACACCGGCGAGGGCGTGACCAAGCGCGACATCGCCGTCGCCCTGCGCGCCGACCTGCCGGGCTTCATGGTGCCGCGCAAAATTGAGCAGCTCGCGGCCATGCCCCGGCTCGACAACGGCAAGACGAACATGCGCGCGCTGGCCGAGCGCATCACCGCTGCGGCCAAGCACTGATTTTGCTTACTTTACTCACTTCAGGAGGTATATTTATCATGGAACAGGAACTGATGGACATTCTGACCGATCTGCGCCCCGACGTGGATTTTGAGACCGAGACCGCCCTCATCGACGACCACATTCTCGAGTCGTTCGACATCGTGTCGCTCGTCGCGGCGCTCAACGACGCATTCGACATCGAGATCGGCGCCAAGGACCTCGTGCCGGAGAACTTCAACTCCGCGAAAAGTCTGCTGGCCATGGTGCAGCGCCTGCAGGACGAGGACTGATGGACAAGACTGCACTCCGGACGGCAGCCGCGAAATACGGCACGCCGCTGTATCTGTTTGATCTGGAGGCCTTCACGGCGCGCGCTCAAAGAGTGCGCGCCGCGTTTGGCTCGGACGTAAATCTGTGCTACTCCATGAAGGCCAACCCCTTCGTGCTGCGCGGCCTGCCGGACGTGTTCCGCTGGGTGGAGGTGTGCTCCCCCGGCGAACTGACGATCTGCGAAAGGCTCGGCATCCCGCCGGAGCGCATCCTGTACTCCGGCGTGAACAAGGGCGCGGACGATGTTGCGCGCGCCGTCGCGCTGGGCGCAGACCTGCTCACGGCCGAGAGCACGCTGCACTTTGACCTTATCTGCGCGGCCGCGGCCGCGCAGGGCAAGCACGTAAACGTGCTGCCGCGCCTGACCGCCGGCAGCCAGTTCGGCATGGATCCCGACGCGCTGGCCGATCTCGTCGCCCGGCGCGCGGAATTCCCGAACGTGACGATCGTCGGCATCCACTACTTTTCCGGCACGCAAAAGCGCAAGGACGCCGTGATCGCCAAGGAGCTTGCGCATCTGGACGAATACCTCACGATGCTGCACGAACGCTACGGCTTCACGGCGCAGCACGTGGAATACGGCCCGGGGCTGAATGCCGAGTGCTTCCGCGACGACGCCGAGGCGCGCGACTGCGCGCTGCTCGACGCGGCGGCGGAGCACATCCGCGCCTTCGGCGAGAAGTATCCGCTGACGATCGAGATGGGCCGCTTTTTCGCCGCGCCCTGCGGCACGTTTCTCACCGGCGTGGCCGACGCCAAGTGCAACCTCGGCGTGAACTACGCCATATGCGACGGCGGCATGCACCAGGTGAAGTATGACGGCCAGCTCATGGGCATGCAGGCCCCGCCGCTGACGCTCCTGCGCGAGAGCGCGGACGCGCCCGAGCCGTGGATGCTCTGCGGCAGCCTGTGCACGACGGCGGACGTGCTCGTGCGCGAGGCGCAGCTGCCGCCGCTGCGCGTGGGCGACGTGATCGCCCTCGGCCGCTGCGGCGCGTACTCCGTGACGGAGGGCGTGGCCGTGTTTCTGTCGCGCGACATGCCACGCGTCGCGCTGTACCGCGGCGGGAACTTCACGCTCGTGCGTGACCGGTTTGCGACCGACGCGCTCAACACCTGCCGGACGCCGGAGGACGAAGCATGACGCTGACATCGCTGTCGTTTTACCTGCTGGTACTCGCGCTGCTGGTGCTGTACTACCTCGTGCCGAAGCGGTTCCAGTGGGTGGTGCTGCTGATCGGCAGCTACGCGTTTTACGCGTTCGTGTGCCTGCGCTACATGGGCTTTATCGTCATCACAACGCTCACGACCTACTTCGGCGCACGCGGCATGGACGCCATGACCGCGCGCATGGAGCAGACCGTCGCCGCGCACAAGCAGGACTGGGAGCGCGAGGAGCGCAAGGCGTACAAAAAGCGCTGCAAGTCCCGCCGCAAGGCGCTCATGATCGCCATCCTGCTGCTGAACTTCGGCATCCTCGCCGTGCTCAAATACTATAACTTCTTTGCCGAGTCCATGGAGACGCTCTTTGCGTCCGTGGGGCTGACGGTCTCGCTCGGCCACATCGGGCTGCTGCTGCCGCTGGGCATCTCGTTTTACACGTTCCAGTCCATGGGCTACGTGCTCGACGTCTACCGCGAAAAAGTGCCCGCCGAGCGCAACGTCGGCAAGCTCGCGCTGTTCGTGTCCTTCTTCCCGCAGATCATTCAGGGCCCGATCGGCGTGTACGACCAGCTGGCGCACCAGCTCTATGCCGAGCACAGATACAGCTTTGACAACATCCGCTTCGGCGCACAGCTGATCCTCTGGGGCTTTTTTAAAAAGCTCGTCATCGCCGACCGCGCCGTGGGCATGATCCACACCGTCGCCGGGGCGTACACCGACTACGCCGGCACGTACGTGCTGCTGGCCGCACTCGTGTACGCGCTGCAGCTCTATGCCGACTTCTCCGGCGGCATCGACATCTCGCGCGGCGTGGCACAGATGTTCGGCATCACCATGGGCGAAAACTTCCGCCGCCCGTACTTCTCGCGCACGCTCACCGAGTACTGGCACCGCTGGCACATCTCGCTCGGCGACTGGCTGCGCAACTACCTGTTCTACCCGCTGTCGATCTCGAAGGCGTTTCTCAACTGGGGACGCCACGCCAGGCAGCACCTCGGCAGCCACATCGGCAAGGTACTGCCGACGGCCGTGGCCTCGCTGATCACGTTTCTCATCATCGGCATCTGGCACGGGGCAAGCTGGAAATACGTCGCCTTCGGTTTCTGGAACGGCATGGTCATCCTCGTGTCAACGCTGCTGCAGCCGGTGTCGGACAAGGTCGTCGCCGCGCTGCACATTGAGCGCAAGAGCGCGTGGTATCAGGTGTTTTCCATGCTGCGCACGTTCGTGGTCGTGCTCATCGGCTATTACTTTGACATCGCCGACGGTTTTCGCGCCGCGATGGGCATGATGTTAAAATCCGTGACCGACCTGCACCTGTCGCAGCTGCGGCCGGGCGCCGTGCTCGAGGCGCTGCCTCTGACGCGGTATGATTGGTGCGTGCTGCTGTTCGGCACGGTCGTGATTTTCACCGCCTCCGTCATTCAGGAGCGCTCGCAGCGCACCATCCGCGAGATCCTCGACGAGAAGTGTCTCGCCCTGCGCTGGGCCGTGCTGCTTGCCGGCATCTTCGCCGTCGTGCTCATGGGCGTTTACGGCCCCGGCGTGCAGGCATCCGAATTCGTGTATATGCAGTTTTAAGCCGGGAAACAGCGCCCGCTATCCCAAGCCCGCGAAGCGGGCTCGCAGCAGACCATCGCCGCAATTTTCCGCGTGGCGCTAACACAGCATGTGGAGAACATCAATGAATCCAAAACAACACGCAAAAAGAAATACCGTCCTGCGCGTAATCGCGTTTCTGCTCATCGTGGCGCTGGTCTACGGCGCGCTCACGCGGCTGCTGACCATCAACAGCATCACCGAGCAGCAGTACATCCGCAGCTTCTATCTAGAGCCGAAAAACTCGCTCGACGTCATGATCCTCGGCGCGAGTGAGACGTTTACCGACTATTGCGCACCTTTGGCATGGCAGCACGCCGGGTTTACAAGTTACCCGCTGGCCGTGTCGGCCGCGCAGGGCACGCTCTATGCATCCATGCTGCGCGAGAGCGCCAAGCGGCAAAATCCGTCTGTCTACGTGGTCGAGGTCAACGGCTTTCTCTACACGGAGGCAGAGCGGGATGAGCTCGGCACGGCCGCAACGCGCGAATGGCTCGACACGCTGCCGCTCTCACGCAACAAGGTGCAGGCCATTGACGAGTGCGTGCAGGGCGACCGGCTGTCATACTATGTGCCGCTGCTCAAGTACCACGACAACTGGAGAAAGCCGGACCTCATCCGCAATTCGCTGTCACTGCAGCAGCAGGCGCGCGACGCGGGCTATTCGTACACCAAGCCGTTTCTGTCCATCTCCATGTTCCTCACGGAGACGGATGAGATCCCCGTGCGCCAGCAATCGCTCGACGATTTCAACGAGCAGAGCCTGCGCACCTTCTGCGAGACAGCCAAGGCACGGGGAATCAAAAACGTGCTCTTTGCCCGCTTCCCGCACCGCACCGTCATTGAAAACTATGACGCCGTGTTTGCCGAGCTGGAGGCGGTCGTGCACGAGTACGGGTATGATTTTGCGAACTTCGACACGCAGATGGACGCCATCGGCCTCGACCCGCTCAATGATTTCGCCAACGCCGAGCATCTGAACATTTTCGGCGCGGAGAAATTCACGCCCTACCTCGCCGACTATCTCGCGCAGCACTATGACCTGAACACCGCGCACAGTCAGGCCGTCACCGACGAATGGACGCGCTGCGCCGCATTCACGCAGCAAATGCTGCCCGTGTGCGAGGACAATACCCGGCGCTACACGTGCGAGAAGCTCGACGAATTCTCGCCCGTATTCGCAGACTGCCGCTGAATAAAGCAAGTTTGCCGCTGAATAAAGCAAGTTTGCCGCTGAATAAAGCAAAACGCAGCCCCCTTCGAGCGTCTCGAAGGGGGCTGCGTTTTTTGTTGCTTTACCGGCCGGTGCTGCCGAAGCCGCCCGCGCCGCGGTCGGTCTCGTCGAGCGCATCCGCCTCTGCAAACTCCGCCGCCAGAAACGGCAGGATCACGAGTTGGGCGATGCGGTCGCCGGGGGCGACGGTGCGCACTTCGTCCGTGTCATTGTGCAGCGCGACGGTGCACTCGCCGCGGTAATCGGCGTCGATCACGCCGACGCAGTTGGCCGGGCGCAGCCCCTGCTTAGAGGCCAGCCCGCTGCGCGCGAACACGCCGCCGAAATACCCCGCCGGGATGGCGAGGGCGAGGCCCGTGCCGATCATGGCCGTCACGTGCGGCGCGATCGTGACACACTGCCCGTCCGCCGGGCAGGCATAGAGATCATAGCCCGCCGCGTCCGCGCTGCCGCGCCGCGGCGTCACAGCGCCGGGCCGCAGCTTCTGGATCTTCACTTCCATCCGTTCATGCCCTCCCAGAGTACGATGCGGCCCGCCGCGCGGGTCCGGTCCATGTCGATGATGCGCTGGTTTTCCGAGCCGCGGAAACGCAGGCTGATGTTGCGCTGCGCGTCCACGTAGCGCCCGTCGACGAGGATGTCGATGAGCGAAAGCAGCTCGTCCGTGACCTCGCAGCGCGGGTGCGTGCCGTCAACCGTGAGCTCCTTGTCGAGCGTGAAGCCCGAATACGCCCAGATGTCCTTATCCGGATAGCGCTCGCGCACCCGGCGCAGAAACGGCACGAGCGCGCGCTGGTTTTCCGGCTCGAACGGGTCGCCGCCGAGCAGCGTCAGGCCGCGGATAAAGGGCTTTTCCAGCTCGGCAAAAATCACCTGCTCGGCCGCCGCGTCAAACGGCTTGCCGTAGTGAAAGTCCCACGTCTGCGGCTGAAAGCAGTTGTAGCAGTGGTTCGTGCAGCCGGAAACGAACAGCGTCACGCGCACGCCGACGCCGTTGGCGATGTCGCAGGTTTTGATCTCTCCATAATACATAGCAGTTTCCTCGCAGGCAGCGGGCGCGCCGCATGGACACGCCCGCCGGTTTTCGTTTTTGCACGTTACAGATGCAGCACGCGCTCCTTGATCTCCTGCGTGCGGCCCTGATTCCAGAACTGGGTGCCGATGTAGCCGCAGGTGCGGCGGGCCACGTTCATCTTGTCCTGATCCGTGTTGCCGCAGTTCGGGCAGCGCCAGATGAGCTTGCCGTCGTGCTCGACGATCTCGATCTCGCCGTCGTAGCCGCAGACCTGGCAGTAGTCGCTCTTGGTGTTGAGCTCGGCGTACATGATGTTGTCATAGATGAACTTCATGACCTCGAGCACAGCCGGGATGTTGTTTTGCATATTCGGCACCTCGACGTAGCTGATCGCGCCGCCGGGCGAGAGCGCCTGAAACTTCGACTCGAAGGCCAGCTTGCTGAATGCGTCGATATGCTCGGTCACATGGATGTGGTAGCTGTTGGTGATGTAGCCCTTGTCCGTGACGCCGGGGATGATGCCGAAGCGCTTTTGCAGGCACTTGGCGAACTTGTACGTCGTGGACTCCAGCGGCGTGCCGTAGAGGCTGAAGTCGATGTTGTGCATCTGCTTCCACTTGGCGCAGGCGTCGTTCATGTGCTGCATGATCTCGAGCGCGAACGGCGTGGCCGAGGGGTCGGTGTGAGACTTGCCGGTCATGTACTTGACGCACTCATACAGTCCCGCGTAGCCGAGGGAGATGGTCGAGTAGCCGCCGTAGAGGAGCTTGTCGATCGGCTCGCCCTTCTTCAGGCGGGCCAGCGCGCCGTACTGCCACAGGATGGGCGCGGCGTCCGAGAGCGTGCCCTTGAGCCGCTCGTGGCGGCACATGAGCGCGCGGTGGCAGAGCTCGAGCCGCTCGTCAAAGATCTTCCAGAACTTCTCCATGTTGCCGCCGGAGGACAGCGCCACATCCGGCAGATTGATGGTCACGACGCCCTGATTGAAGCGGCCGTAGTACTTCGGCTTTCCGTTTTCGTCGACATACGGCGTCAGGAAGCTGCGGCAGCCCATGCAGGTGTAGCAGTGGCCCTCGCCGTTTTTGTCGACCTTGAGCTCGAGCATCTTCTTCTCGGAGATGTAGTCCGGCACCATGCGCTTGGCGGTGCAGCGGGCGGCCAGCTCCGTGAGGTACCAGTAGGGGGAATCCTCGTGGATGTTGTCCTCCTCGAGCACGTAAATGAGCTTCGGGAACGCCGGCGTGACCCACACGCCCTTCTCGTTTTTCACGCCCTGATAGCGCTGGCGCAGCGTCTCCTCGATGATCATGGCGAGGTCATGGCGCTCCTGCTCGTTTTTCGCCTCTCCGAGGTACATGAACACCGTCACGAACGGGGCCTGGCCGTTCGTGGTCAGCAGCGTGACGACCTGATACTGGATCGTCTGCACGCCGCGGCGGATCTCCTCGCGCACGCGGTTTTCGACGAGCTCGGCCAGCTTTTCCTCACCCGGATGCGCGTCGATGGCCTGCATTTCGGCCTCGACCTCGCGGCGGATGCGCTCGCGGCTGACCTGCACGAACGGGGCCAGATGCGTCAGCGAGATCGACTGCCCGCCGTACTGGTTGGAGGCGACCTGCGCGATGATCTGGGTCGCAATGTTGCACGCGGTCGAGAAACTGTGCGGCCGCTCGATGAGCGTACCGGTGATGACCGTGCCGTTTTCGAGCATATCTTCCAGGTTCACGAGGTCGCAGTTGTGCATGTGCTGCGCGTAATAGTCCGCGTCGTGGAAGTGGATGATGCCCTCCTCGTGCGCCTCGACGATGTCCTTCGGCAGCAGGAGGCGGCTCGTGATGTCGCGGCTGACCTCGCCGGCCATGTAGTCGCGCTGCGTGCTGTTGACGATCGGATTCTTGTTGGAGTTTTCCTGCTTGGCCTCCTCGTTGTTGCACTCGATGAGGCTCAGGATGCGGTCGTCGGTCGTGTTGGCGCGGCGCACCAGGCTGCGGGTGTAGCGGTAAGTAATGTAGGCCTTGGCGACCTCGAACGCACCGTGGGCCATGATCTGCTTTTCGACCATGTCCTGAATTTCCTCCACGGCGGCGCTGCGGCCCAGCTCCTGGCAGGCGAGCTCCACGCTCTCGGCGATGCGCTGGATCTGCCGCGGCGTCATGCGGTCGCACTCTTCGACGGCGGCGTTGGCCTTCGTGACGGCCATGATGATCTTGGAGATGTCAAAGTTCTCCTCTGCGCCGTTTCGCTTGATGATCTTCATCTTTCTGTTCCTCCCCCTCGTAATCGAAAACACAATATCTTGTGCGGAAAACCGCTTTATTTTGTATTGAGAGCGGGTATATCGTACAATATCTAGTACAGGCTGTCAATAACCAATTTGATTTTTGTTGCACATTATGTGAACAGTGCGGCCTCTTCAGGCCGCAAAAAAGCACCGCCCGCAGGCGGCGCGGCGCTGCCCGGGCCGGAAGCTCCGGCCCGGGAACGGTGGTCCGTCAGGCAGTTTCGTAGCCGTTGGGATTGTGCGTCTGCCAGCGCCAGCTGTCGCGGCACATATCCTCGAGCGAATACTCGGCGTGCCAGCCGAGGATGCGCGCACTCTTGTCCGGGCAGGCGTACACGGTCGGCAGGTCGCCCGCACGGCGCGGCGCGATCCGGTACGGCACATGCACGTGGTTGGCCGTCTCGAAGGCGTGCACCATCTCGAGCACGCTGTAGCCCTTGCCGGTGCCGAGGTTGAAGATGCTCTCGCCCGTGTGCTCCGCCATGTAGGCGATCGCCGCGACGTGGCCGCGCGCGAGGTCCATGACGTGGATATAGTCGCGCACGCCCGTGCCGTCCGGCGTGTCATAGTCGTCGCCAAAGACGCTCAGGCACTCGCGGCGGCCGATGGCCGTCTGCGAGATATAGGGCATGAGGTTGTTCGGCACGCCGCGCGGGTCCTCGCCGATGAGGCCGCTCGGGTGCGCGCCGATGGGGTTGAAGTAGCGCAGCAGCACGACCGACCAGCTCGGGTCGGCCACGACATAGTCGCGCAGGATCTGCTCGCAGACGTACTTCGTCCAGCCATAGGGATTCGTGCAGTTGCCGGTGCGGGACGTCTCGTAGAGCGGCATCTCGTTGTCGCCGGAGTACACCGTCGCCGACGAGGAGAAAATGATCTGCCGGACGCCGTGGTCACGCATCGCCTCGCAGAGCGTGATCGTCGAGCCGAGGTTGTTGTCGTAGTATTCCAGCGGCATCTGCACCGACTCGCCCACGGCCTTGAGCCCGGCGAAGTGAATGACGCAGTCGATCTTCTGCTCGGTGAAAATGCGGTCGAGTCCGGCGCGGTCGCGCACGTCCATCTGATAAAATTTCAGCGGCCGGCCCGTGATCTGTTCGACCCGTTTGCCCGCCTCCGCGCTGCTGTTGACGAGATTGTCCACCACGACGACATCCATGCCCTGCTCAAGCAGCTCCACGCACGTGTGGCTGCCGATGTAGCCCATGCCGCCGGTCACCAATACGGTCATGCACCGTACCCCCTTTTGCCTGCTGATGTTCTGCTTTTATTGTACATCACATTCCGACGGAGTTCAACGGTTTTTCCCCTTGCCAGAAATTTACCGGGCGCGTGAATTTCCTGACAATCCCTGAATTTTCAAAAATTCGGTGATTTTGCTTGACTTTCGGGTACTGCTGGGCTAAACTGTTTGTATCATTGGTGATGTCGGGATGTCTGCGTACGCACGGTTTTTTATCCATTTCGCACCCCACCCCATCTCTTTTATCCATTCTTTTCTCTTTTTATCTGATCTCTCTTTACGGATTATCTACCCTTTTTGTTCTCCGCCGCATGGCATATCTCATCCCGTCACAGTGATCGCGACGCGGGCCTGCAGCGTACGGGGCACGTGTCCATATCGGCTGCGCGTGCAGCGAAAGGCCTCCGGGGGCGCCCGGGGGCCTTTTTCATTCCATATCAAAATCAAAAAAGCGTCAGGGCGCGCATACGCTCTGACGCTTTTTTCTGCTCCGCGCGCTCAGCTCTCCATCTGCTTGCCAAGGAAGCCCGACACAGCCTGCGCGAGCTTGCGCTCCGTCTCGCCGGCAGGGCCGTCGCCGTGCGCGGCCACGAACAGCACGCAGCCGAGCACGTCGCCCTCGGAGAGGATGGGCGCGGCGACGGCGACGGCGTAGCGCTCGTCGGTGTCGACGACCGGCAGCGTGCAGCTGTCGGCCGCATACTGCCCGCGCGTGCTCATGAGCTCTTCAAGCTCGCGGCTGATGCGCCGGTCGAGCAGCTCGCGCTTGCCGCCGCCGGCCACGGCGATGACCGCGTCGCGGTCGCACACGGCGGCGATGCCGCCGGTGGTCTTGTGCAGCGCGTCGCAGATCTGCGCGGCGAACTCGGACAGCTCGCCCATGGGGGAATACTTTTTGAAAATGACCTGTCCGTCGGTGTCGGTGTAGATCTCCAGCGGGTCGCCCTCGCGGATACGCATGGTGCGGCGGATCTCCTTGGGGATGACCACGCGGCCGAGGTCGTCCCATTATGTCAAGTAGGTGCAAAAAAATTTTTCAAATTCTTCAAAAAGCCCAT
>OLFY01000895.1_pt1 | contig 41537 bp, 40 predicted proteins | sample 1605611 | NCBI WGS metagenome assembly OLFY01 (sample SAMEA3888923, study PRJEB22519) | human gut metagenome | biome: human gut; feature: human-associated habitat; material: faeces | place: Denmark | collected 2011 | reverse complement strand
TCTCTGACCTTTTGCCCCCGCGTCCTTTGTGAGCCTATTTGCAACAGGCCCTTTTGCACGAGGTTTACATAAACCAGCACAGCAAAATCGGCAGAAAGATAGCCGGGACAAGGTTCATGACCTTGATTTTGGTGACGTTCAGCATATTCAGACTCAGGGCCACGATCAGCAGAGAGCCGACACAGGTCATCTCCGCGATCACGGTATCCCCCAGCAGGGGGGACAGCAGCCCCGCCAGAAGGGAGATGGCCCCCTGATAGAGAAAAATGGCCCCGGCGGAAAACGCCACGCCGACTCCCAAGGAGGAGGCGAACACGATGGAGCTGATACCGTCGATGATAGATTTGGCTTTCAGAGTGTCATAGCTTCCGGTAAGGCCGTTTTCCAGAGCGCCTACGATGGCCATGGCCCCCACGCAGAACAGCAGGGAAGCGGTGATGAACCCGTCGGAGATGCTGGGCGCGCCATCCTCCGTGTGGATCAGCCGGGCGGTCCGGGTCTGGACCCAATCCCCCAGGGACCGCATCCGGCGGTCCAGATCCAGCAGCTCTCCGATAATGGCCCCCAGAGCGATGGAGAGGATGGCGGTCAGAGTGTTCTGCCCCTTGAGACATCCGCTGACGCCGATATACAGAACGCACAGGGCCATGCCCTGCATGATGATGGTCTGGAGCCGACCGCCGAGACCGTCGGCGGAGATCTCCTTGGAGGAACGGCGGGTGACGGCCCGGAGGACAAGCCCCACAGCGGACCCGGCCAGAATAGTCAGAGAGTTGATGATCGTTCCGGTCAGCATACATTACGCCTCCTTTTGGGCGATAAGGTCACGGACTACCTTGCTTCCCATCAGCAGTCCGGCGGTGGCAGGGACCCAAGGATTGCTGGCGGGAACGCTCCGCCGTCCCGGCGGGGGAGCCTCCAGCTGCTGGGTAGGCGCAGGCTGTTCCGGGGAAAAGACCACCGTCTGGTGGAGGATGCCCCGGTTCCGCAGCTCCTTCCGCATGACCCGGGCCAGCGGGCAGCCGTAGGTCTCTGAAATATCCGCCAGCCGCAGCAGGGAGGGGTCCAGCTTGTTGCCGGTACCCAATGCCATGATGAGGGGGACGCCCAGCCGCCGGGCGGTCTCCGCCAGATCCAGCTTGCAGCTCACCAGATCAATGGCGTCCACAATATAGTCATACCTGCAGCCTGCAGGGAAGAACTGTTCCCGGTTGTCGGCATTGTACAGGGCCTCCATGGGATGCAGGACCGCATAGGGGTTGATATCCCGGACCCGCCGGGCCACGGCCTCTGCCTTGGGAAGCCCCACGGTGGAGTCCAGCGCCTCCAACTGACGGTTCAGATTGGAGAGGGCCACGGTGTCGCTGTCCACCAGCGTCAGCTCGCCCACACCGGCCCGGGCCAGACACTCTGCCACGTAGCTGCCCACGCCGCCCAGTCCGAACACGATGACGTGGGCGGCGGTCAGGCGGGCCTGTCCGTCCTTGCCCCACAACATTTCATTTCGCAAAAAACGCTCGTCCATAAAACGCTCCGAATTTCAAAAGTAAAGATCAAAAAGGGCCGGCTGAAAAGCCGGCCCTTTGTTTCGGAAATAGTGGGCCGATGACTGTGTTTTAACCCACAAACTTCATGCCGAAGTCGCTCTGCTGCACATCGGCGTTTTCGGACAGGGCGGTGCTCCACTCGGAAGCTGCCTTCTCCTGCAGATCGGAGGTGACGGATGCCGCCCAAGCGGGCAGATCGTAGCCCACGAAGTACATCACATGAGAACCGTAGGTGGTGTCCACGATACCGGTGTCACCATTCTTGCGGGAAGCGTCGAAGCACCAGTCATTGAACTCCTCCACGGCCCAGCCCTTGGTGACGCGGGTGTAGAGACCGCCGTCATACTTGGAGCCGTCGGCGGAATTTTCCAGAGCCAGCTGGGCGAAGGAATCCTCGGTGGCCTCGCCGGACTTCCACTGGGCCAGAATTTCCTCGGCCTTGGTGCGGGCGGCGGCCTTCAGCTGGGTCTGCTCGTCCTCATAGCCCTCGTCGCCCTGAGCCTTGGTGCCGGTTTCGGGGGTGATGAGGATGTGACGGATGTCCACGGTCTTGTATTCCTCGCGGCCGCGGCTGTGGAACAGGCTCACATAGTAGCTGGTGCCCACTTCCAGAATCTCCGTGTCGCCGTCCTTGCGGGCGTCATCGAAGAGCCAGTTACCCACAACGCCGTCATAATAAGTGGCGTCGGTGGTGTTGTAATAGGTGGCCTTTTCATAATTGCCGGCAATGGATTCCAGAGACTTTCCGCTGTTGTAAGCGGCCAGAATCTCTTCTGCGGTGGCCTTGGCGGTCTCCTTGGCAGCAGCCTGCTCCTCATCGGTGGCCTGAACGGTGTTGCCGTCGGCATCCGTGGTGGAATCGGCAGCGCCGCTGACGACCACATACTCCCAAGCGGCCTTGTCATAGGCCTTGGGATCTGCCTGATAGGCGGCTTCCAGCTCCGCGTCGGTGTAGGTCAGGCTGTCAGAATAGCTCTGGGCGTATGCCTGATACTGCAGCATCCGCAGGACCTGCTGGTTGTAGACCTTCTCCGTCATGATGGCACCCAGATTTCTCTGGAGATATGCCTTCACGGACATGCCGGTGGATTCCGCAGAGGTCTTCAGGGAATTCAGGGAGTCCTCATACTGCTCCTGCACGCTGGCGGGGAACTGATAGCCTTCCTCCTGTGCCTGCTTCAGACCCCGCTGGATCATGGTCATCTGCTTGACAGTGTTGTCCATGATATAATCATGCCAGGAGGAGCCTTCCTCTACGCCCATCATGGAAGCGGCGGTGGCGTTCACCGTCTGGCTCTTCAGGGAGGCGTTGGTGTCCAGGCCCAGATAGCTGATGAAGTAGGAATTGCTCTGCAGGAAGCCGCGGTAAACATTCTGATAATAGAAATTCACCTCGGCGGCACTGTACTTTTCGCCGTCAATGGTCAGGGCCGTGGCGTTGCGGGAGATCACATTGGATCTCCAGAGGAAGCTGGCTGCCACCACCAGCACGAACAGTACGGCGATGACGCTGTACAGAACGTTGCTGCGCTTTTCAGCCTTCTTTTCTTTCAGCTCCTTTTCTGCCTTGGGATCCACATAGCCGGAGGCCGTCTGATCCTGCCGGAGCTTTTTTTCTCTTGATGCGCTCATTTGTTGTCCATCCTCTCAAGTTTAAACGTTGTTGCGCGGCACAGCGCCGCATGATTTGTCACATACTCCGTCATTATAAAGGATTGCGCCGCGATATGCAAGTACCAGATCGCGTTTGATGCCATCCGGGGCAAAACTGCGCTTATTGTATGACACATATCTGAAAATAAACTGAAAAAAGGACTGCAAAGCAGTCCTTTTTGTCGTATAAAGCTGTCCCGCGGCGGCCGTGTAGACCTCGTTATAACCTGCACCTTCAAGCACAGGTGGGTTGCTTCCAGAATGCTTTACCGCTTCCAACTTCCAACCGCGAACGGCAGCCGGGAGGCCTGCGATCCACACCCTGAGAGGTGCATCCCTAATAACGAAATGTGGGTTAAAAAAAGATCTATCACGCACCCCGCAGGACACGCGGAATGACGTATTCCTTAAAAGTCTGCGTGGAAACGGAGGAATTATTCCTCGTCCTCGTCAAACAGCAGCTCCATGAACTGCTCGTAGACCGCCTCCAGCTCCTCGTCGGAGTCCAGCGTGGAGAGCAGATCCTCGCCATCCTCGTGGATGACCTTCAGGATCACCAGACCGTTGTCGGGATCGTCCTCGTTTTCCCCCTCGGTCTCGGCGGGGAAGAAGGCCTGATACATCTGGCCGTTATACTCCAGAGCGTCTACAAATTCCAAAACCAGCTCTTTTCCGTCCTCGTCGGTCACGGTAATAAAGGTGGGGCCGAAATCTTCACTCATCTTTGTATACCCTTTCTCGTGTTGTCTGTCCCTCCGGGGAAGGATTGCCCTTATTGTAACGGAAGAAAGCGATGATTGCAAGAGCGAAAACCGTGAAAAAGCAGCGAAGTACGAAAGTTATGTGACAGAAATTTTCGGAAAAATTTGGTAAAATCTATGGAAGCGGAAACTTTTCGCCGGTTGAATCCGACATTTTCGCAGTTGACAGGGGATGATATAATGGACTTGATAATGGTGTATTGTGGGTTGGTTTCCTGAAGGGAAACCGCCTTGTGGATCACAAAAGGAGGTTCCAAGTTGGAGGAAAGAAGAAACACGCATCCCCAGGGGGCGGATCATTCCCGCAAACGGCGGAAGGTCCGGCCTGGTCATGTGGCGGGCGGCGTTGTGATGACGGTCTTTACCCTGGTCCTGATCGGCGTCTGCACAACGCTCATGCTGCTGGGGATTTTCATGAAGTATGTGAATACATCTCTGCTGCCGACGCTGGAGGTCCGGGCGGAGGACTACACCATGTCCCAGAGCTCCGTGGTCTATTATCAGGACAAGGAGAGCGGTCAGTGGGTGGAGTTCCAGAAGGTCCACGGGCAGGAGAACCGTGTCCTGATCGACATCGACGATATGTCTCCCTATCTGTGGCAGGCAGCGGTGTCCATTGAGGACGAGCGTTTTTTCAGTCACCACGGTGTAGACTGGAAGCGGACCCTGGGCGCTACGCTGCTGACCCTCACCGGCAGCAACGACAGCTACGGCGGCTCCACCATCACCCAGCAGATGCTGAAAAATATGACCGGCGAGAATCAGAATACCATCAACCGCAAGGTCAAGGAGATCTTCCGGGCGCTGGAATTTGAAAAGAACAACACGAAAAGCCAGATTCTGGAGCTGTACCTGAATATGATCTATTTGGGCAGCGGCTGCGGCGGCGTGGAAACGGCAGCGGAATACTACTTCGGCAAGTCCGCCAAGGACCTGACGGCGGCGGAGAGCGCCTGTATCATCGCTATCACCAACAACCCGTCCCTCTACAACCCCAAATATGAACGGACCTACACCCGGAAGGACGGCACCACCGTCACTCCCCGGCAGTTGAACAAGAAGCGCCAGGAACTGATCCTGGACAAGATGTCTAAGGTCATCAATCCGGACACAGGAAAGCCTTATCTGACAAAAGAGGAGTGCGAAGCCGCCAAGGCGGAGCCTTTGAACTTCACAGATACCTCCGGAGACGCCAGCGAGCTGGTCAAGACCGACGGTATCGAGATCAACAACTGGTTTGTGGAGCAGCTCATCAAGGATGTGACCACAGATCTGGCTCAGGCCAAGAGCATTTCTTATGAAGCGGCCCAGCGGCTGGTGAACAACAGCGGCTATCAGATCTATTGCACCATGGACCCGGATATCCAGAAGATCGCTGAGGATGTCTACGCAGATCTGAGCAATTTGAATGTACACTCTGCCAAGGGCCACCAGCTGCAATCCGGTATCACCATCATGGACCCCTATACCGGCAACATCGTGGGCATGGTGGGCGCCATGGGCCCCAAGACCCAGAATCTGGTGGACAACTACGCCGTCCAGAAGCATCAGGTTGGTTCTTCTATCAAGCCGCTGACGGTGTATTCCGCAGCGCTGGACGCCGGTGCTGTGACACCGGCCACCACCTTTGATAACTACCCCGTGGAGCTTATGAACAATTCTCCCTGGCCTAAGAACTCCCCCAATACCTACACCGGCTGGACCATGATCGGCGAGGGCGTCCGGCGTTCCATCAACACCATCGCCGTTCAGACCGTGGAGGCGCTGGGCGTGGTGGATTCCTACGCTTACGCCACGGAGAAGCTGGGCCTCAGCCTGGTGCCGGAGGATATGGCCGTTTCCCCGCTGGCCATGGGCGGTCTGACCTATGGCCTGAGCACTGTGGAGATGGCAGCGGCCTTCTCTGCCTTTGCCAACAGCGGCGTTTACAATTCGCCCAAGATGTATACCGAGGTCCGGGACAGCAACGGTGAGACCGTGCTGAAAAACGAGGGCGAGACCCATGTGGCCATGAAGGAGACCACGGCCTACTTCATGAACCAGATGCTTACCAGCGTGGTGAACGCCGGTACCGGTACCTCCGCCAAGTTCAGCGGCATGACCATCGCGGGCAAGACCGGTACCACGGATAACTCCAAGACCCGCTATTTCGTGGGCTATACCCCCTATTACTGCGCCGCCGTGTGGACGGGCTATCCCAAGACCAACGAGAAGATCTCCGCCTCCGGCAACCCGGCCATTACCATGTGGAAGCCGGTCATGCAGAAGATTCACGAGCATCTGGAGAATAAGAGCTTTACAAAGCCCGCCAGCGGCCTGGAGCAGGTGACGGTCTGCGCCGACAGCGGCCTGCGCTGCACCGATGCCTGTCTCTCCGACATCCGGGGCAGCCGGGCGGTTCAGGTCACGGTGGCGGCAGGCACGGCTCCCACGGAGAACTGCAATCTCCACACCTTTGTGGATTACTGCACCGAGGGTAAGTGCGTTGCCACCGATAGCTGTCCCTCCTCTGCCATTAAGCAGGTGGGTGTGCTGGACTTTGAGCGGACGGAATACTTCCGGGAGGGCGTCCGCATTGGCTCCATCACTACCGACAGTGCCAAAAATCCCGACAGCATGTTCCATCTCATTGAGATGAAGCGGGCCATCGGTCTGGAACCCACGCCTACGGCAAGCGGCGGAGAGACCTACCCGGAGGTCATCGGCTGTCCGGCCCATGCCGGCATGACGCCGGTGGACCCGGATCACCCCGGCGGTGGCGTTGATGATCCCAATGATCCCAACTACAGCCCGTCGGTCGACGATCCCAGCGGCGGCTTCGGGGACGCGAACCTGCCTGACGATCCAACCGGCGGCATCGTGATCCCGTCGGAGCCTCCGGCCCCGGAGGACCCCAGCGGCGGCTTCGGCGATGCCGGTATGTGGGCGGCCAATCTGTTCAATCGGAACTGAGACAGAGCGCGCAAGATCATATAGCTGATACACCCCCAGACCGGAGACTCCGGTCTGGGGGTGCTGCTTGAAGAACCGATATGCGGTGTCGCTTTGGGTTTCTCTTTCAGATCCTCTGAAAAACAAGAGGACGGAACTGCCAGGAGCACAAAGCTGAATTGGGAGAAAAAAGACCCCCAGAAGCATTGCTTCTGGGGGTTGTCAGCTTATTTGCGGGGGCCGCCCTCCAGCCATTTCAGGTCATAGGGCTCAAAGACAACCTTCTCATAGGCGGGGACGTCCATCACCACGCCGGTCCAGTCGGAATGGATCTCGCCGGTCTGCTTGATGAGGATGTCATAGAGAATATCATAGGTAACGCCGTCAGCGGGATCGGTCTCCACGATGGTGGAGTAGGGCAGGGTCTTGTGATAGGTCAGCTCCATGCCCTTGTAGTCGAAGTGGAAGCCGCAGCGCATCCGGCAGCCGTCCAGACCGGTGTATTCCGCGATCTCCTTCAGATCGTGCAGAATCTTGTCCGGCTCGTAGAGGTTTTCGGGAGTGGTGGCAGTGTAGTCAAAGCGGAACTGGATGTTGGCGCCGGGAAGCTTGCGGAAGCGCTCAATGAAGGGGATCAGGTTCTCCTTGGGATAATCCTTGTAGAGAACGCAGTTGATCCGGAAGGGTACCGGCAGCCGGGTCAGCAGCGAGTCATTGGACTCCACCACATAGTGCTGCATGTGGCGGGACACATTGATGCAGGTGATCTTGTGCTTATTCCGCTCCGCGAAGGCCAGAATGTCCTCCTCCGTCTGACATTTGGAGACGGGCAGAGTGGTGTTGATGAACACCCGGTGGGTGGTGGGGATCTCATCCAGCATGATCTGGAGCTTTTCAATGTCGGCAAAGGGCTCGCCGCCGGTAAAGACGAAATCGCATTTGGGGGTGATGGCATCCATCCGGCGGATGCTCTGGACAATCTTCTCCAGAGAGAAGCCGGTCATGTCCCCGTATTCTTCCTTATTGATACAGAAGGGGCAGTGGTTTTTGCAGTCGTAGGGGACAAAGATGGTGACGGTAGCGCCGCCTTCCCTTGTTTTGTATGGATGATTCATGATGATCGATCGGCCTTTCCTATTTATAGATGGTAGATCAAGGCGGGAAACAACGGTCCCCGCCCTGAGTAGACATATATTCGTACATACGGATAATTATTTTAATCTATTTTTAACAAACGGTCAAGTGAAAAACAGAAAAAAGAACAAAAGACTGTGTTTTTCCGTCGGCAAGGGTGTACAGGCTATTGGGATAATGCTATAATAACCCTGATTTCCGGCTGACGGAGACAGACTCCGCCGGTTCGGTCTGAAGCTGTTTTTTCGGAAAGGAGGGAATGGGATGCAGGAACTGTTTTCTGCGCTGTCCCTGTGGCTGAGTGCCCATCCTCTGATTACCGGCTGGTACACGGCCATTGCACGGCTGCTGTTTCCGGTGCTTTCGGCGCTGATTCTGGTGCGGGCCATCCGGTCCCTGCTGCGAATCCCCCACACGCCGGAGGTCTGGGCCCAGTTGAGCCTGCCCGGCGGCGGCAGTATCCCCCTGACCCACTGGGAAAATATTCTGGGGCGGGGTAAATCCGCCGATGCGATTCTGAACTATCCCAGCATCTCCCGGCAGCATGCGGCGCTGTGCCGTGGTGAGGACGGAGCCTGGACGGTGTATGATCTTGGCTCCAAGGGCGGCACCGCCGTCAACGGGACCCCTGTGACAGAGCAGGCCCCGGTGAAGCTGGGGGATACCCTGACCCTGGGCGGTGTGCCGCTGGTGTTTCTGCCGCAGACGGTAGGAGAGCGGGAGGAGTTGGAAAAGAAGCGGCAGGCGGAGCGGCCCGCCGCCATGTGGCCCTCTTTTTTGTGGCTGACGGTATTTCAGATCTTGACCGCCATTCAGTTAACATTGGCGGCGGGGGAGAAGGCCAGCCCGGTGATCCCCATCTGCTTCCTGACCCTCACGGTGGTCATGTGGCTTTACGCCGCCGCGCTGCGGCTGGGCCGCTGCGTGGGCTTTGAGTTGGAGACCATCGCCTTTTATCTTTCAACATTATCCCTTGCGGTGACGGCTTCCAGCGCACCGGGGAGCCTTCCCAAGCAGCTTTTGGCCATCGTTCTGGGCATGGGCCTGTTTTTGGCGCTGGGGCTATTCCTGCGGGATCTGGAACGGGTGGAAAAGCGCCGCTGGCTCATGGCTGCCGGGGCCATCGGCCTGTTGGGGATTACGCTGGTGCTGGGCAAGGCTAAATTCGGCGCGACCAACTGGGTCACCTTGGGCGGTATATCCTTCCAGCCTTCGGAGATCGCCAAGATCTGCTATATTTTTGCAGGCTCCGCCACGCTGGAACGGCTGTTCCGCCGCCGGAACCTGGCGCTGTTTATCGTGCTCACCGGCGTGTGCATCGGCCTGCTGGGGCTGATGAGCGACTTCGGCACGGCGGCCATCTTCTTTGTGACCTTCCTGGTCATCGCCTATCTCCGCTCCGGGGACGCCGCAACTCTGGCCCTCATCTGCGGCGGCGCGGCCTTTGGCGCGGGGATCATCGTACAGTTCAAGCCCTATATTCTGAGCCGCTTCGCCGCGTGGGGCCACGCCTGGGAGGCGGCCTCCAGCTCCGGCTATCAGCAGACCCGCACCATGTCGGCGGCGGCCTCCGGCGGACTGTTCGGCATGGGTGCCGGAAACGGCTGGCTGGAACGTATCCCTGCCGGGGATACGGATCTGGTGTTCGGCATGTTATGCGAGGAATGGGGGCTGGTCATCGCGCTGCTGGCGGTGGCCTGCATCCTGACCTTGGCATGGTTCGCCGTTCGCGCCTCCCGGACTGGCCGATCCAGCTTTTATACCATCGCCGCCTGCGCGGCAGGCTCTCTGCTGGTGTTTCAGACCAGCCTGAATGTGTTCGGCTCCGTGGATCTTCTGCCCCTCACCGGCGTGACCTTCCCCTTCGTGTCCAACGGCGGCTCCGCCATGCTGTCGGCATGGGGGCTGCTGGCGTATCTGAAGGCCATGGACACCCGTGCGGATGCCAGCTTTGCCATCGGTCGGGCGGCGGAGCGGAAGCTGGACGAGGAAGCTGCCCGTATGGCGGCACCGGCAGAGGATGCCTTTGAAAAGGAGGACGGTCATGCGGAAGATTGAAAAACGGGCCGTGATCTGCATGGCACTGGCGATTTTACTGGCGGCGGGGATGAGTGTATTTCTCATCCGGTATTTTGCTGATGGCGGCAAGTGGGCCTCCTCTGCCTTTAACCGCCATCTGTACGATTCCGACGGCGTGCTGATCTCCGGCACGGTGCTGGACCGGGACGGGGATGTGCTGTCCTCCGTGGAAAACGGCCACCGCACCTACTATGAAAACGAAACCGTCCGCAAGGCCACCCTCCACGCGGTGGGAGATCTGTACGGCAAGATCGGCACCGGCGTTCTCAACGCCTTCGCGGACAAACTGACCGGCTTTGATCTGGTGAACGGCGCGTTCGGCGCGGAGCGGGGCAGCAATTTGTACCTGACCCTGGACGCCCGGTATAACTACGAGGCGTACAGGGCTTTGGGCGGCCACGCCGGGACAGTGGCGGTGTATAACTACAAGACCGGCGAGATCTTGTGCATGGTGTCGGCGCCCAGCTATGATCCGTTGAATGTACCCAAGAATCTGGAAGAGAATGACCGTTATAAGGGCGCGTACCTGAACCGGTTTCTCTCCTCCGCCTTTGTGCCGGGGTCGGTGTTCAAGACCGTGACCCTGACGGCGGCGCTGGAGAACCTGCCGGACGCGGAGACACGGACCTGGAACTGCACCGGCAGCGTCCAGATCGGGGACGAGACCATCACCTGCTCCGGCGTCCACGGGGAGCAGACACTGAAAGAGGCCTTCGCCCACTCCTGCAACGCGGCCTTCGCTCAGATCGCGGAGGAGCTGGGGGCAGATACCCTGCGGCGGTATACGGAGAAGGCGGGGCTTACCAGCGCCTATTCCGTGGACGATCTGCCCACCGCCAAGGGCACGTTCAACTGGGACGGCATCACCGACGGGCAGCTGGGCTGGGCCGGTGTGGGCCAATACCACGATCAGGTGAACCCCTGTGCCTTCCTGTTGTGGATGGGGGCCATTGCCAACGGCGGCAAGGCGGCGGAACCGTATCTGATCCGGAAAACGGTGTCCTCACTGGGGATCCCGTCTTTGCCCCACATTACTCAGCACACAGGACAGCTGATCGACAGCAGAACGGCGGCCACCGTGGCGGACTTTATGGCCAATAACGTGACGGAGACCTACGGCACCAAGCGCTTTCCCAACATGGAACTGTGCGCAAAATCCGGCACGGCGGAGGTGGGGACGGGACAGACGCCTCACGCCTGGTTCGCGGGCTTTCTGCGGAACGAGGATGCACCCTACGCCTTTGTGGTGCTGGTGGAAAACGGCGGCGGCGGAAACGCCGTGGCCGGAACGGTGGCCGGCAAGGTGCTGAACGTGATCGTCAACGGATACTAAAGAAAAAGAAGGAACGAAGATATGAAAAAAGACATCTGGCTGAAACCCGGTAAGGAGCTGAACACCGGGGCCATCATCGGCGGCATCGGCTTTGCCATCTATATTGCCCTGTCCGCACTGGAATGGCGGGGGCTTGCGCTGTTTGCGGCGCTTGCCTTCGGCCTGGAGGCGGGATACGCCTTCCTCTCCGCACTGGACTGCCGGGAAAAGGATAAGGATTCCGTCAGCTACAACATCGTGTGGGGCACCGGCGCGTTGGCGATCCTGATGCTGCTGCCGGCAGTCATGACCATCATCAAAGGGTGACCTGCGCTTGAAGCGGGGCGGAGGAACGGAACAGAAAACGGCGTGGACGGGTTTGCCTGTCCGCGTTGTTTTTTTACTTGACAAATACCCCGTGGGGGTATATGATGCAAACGAAATAGGAATGTCGGTTTTGGGAAAGGTCGACAGGAAAGCAATTTACCGTCTTAAAGGAGGAACCCCCATGCGGGAAGAAGTATATGACATTTCCGGGATGCACTGCGCTGCATGCAGCGCGTCCGTGGAAAAAGTGACCCGGCGGCTACCGGGGGTAGAGCGCAGCGACGTGAATCTGGTGGCGGAGCGTATGACCATCGTTTATGACGAAACGCAGGTGACGCCGGAGCAGATCGTTGCCAAGGTGGAAAAGGCGGGCTTCGGGGCCAAGCTCCATCAGGAAAAGCAGGAAGCGGCTCCGGTCCAGACCGGCGAGGACCCGGAGGAACTGGAACTGCGGCGAAAAAAGCGGGAACTGATCGTTTCGGCTATCTTTTCCTGTGCCTTGCTGTATGTGTCCATGGGGCAGATGCTGCCCTTCGGACTGCCCGCCCTGCCGCTGCCGGATCTGTTTTCCATGCACACCCACTCTATGAATTTCGCCGTTTTGCAGTTGATGCTGGCGATCCCGGTGCTCTACTGCGGGCGGAATTTCTTTATCAACGGCTTTCAGGCGCTGTTCCACGGGAATCCCAACATGGATTCGCTGGTGGCCATCGGCTCTGCCTGCTCTTTTGTATACAGTGTGGTGATGATGTTTTTGATCACCGATGATGTTCACGGCCATGTGCATAATCTCTACTACGAATCCTCCGCCGTGGTGCTGACGCTGGTGTCGCTGGGGAAGTTCATGGAGAGCCGGAACATGAAAAAGACCAAGAGCGCCATCACCGCCCTCATGCGGCTGACGCCGGACACCGCCCTTTTAGCGGACAGCGGCAAGGAGGTACCCACGTCCTCTGTCAAGGCCGGGGACGTGCTGCTGGTAAAGCCCGGCGCCCGGATTCCGCTGGACGGTGTGGTGACCAAGGGCGAGAGCAGCGTCAACGAGGCCATGCTCACCGGCGAAAGCCTGCCTGTGGAAAAGGCGGAGGGCAGCGAGGTCATCGGCGGCAGCGTCAATGAGAACGGTGTGCTGTATGTGAAGGTCACACGGGTGGGGGAGGACACCACCCTCTCCCGGATCATCCGCTTTGTGGAGGATGCTCAGGGCAAAAAGGCCCCCATCTCCCGGACGGCGGACAAGGTGGCGGGGATTTTCGTTCCCACAGTCATTGCCATCGCCGTGCTGGCGGCGGTGATCTGGGCCATTGCTGGGAAGGACTTTGCCTTTGTCCTGAGGGTGTTCACCTCTGTGCTGGTGATCGCCTGCCCCTGTGCGCTGGGTCTGGCTACGCCCACGGCGATCATGGTGGGCACCGGTCTGGGTGCGAAACACGGCATCCTGATCCGCTCCGGTGAAATTTTAGAGGTGACCCACTCCGTGGATACCGTGGTGCTGGACAAGACCGGCACCGTGACCAAGGGCGAGCCTGCCGTTACGGAGGTCTGTCCCGCAGGCGGCACGGCGGAGGGGCTGCTGACCATCGCGGCGGCGGTGGAGTCCGTATCTCAGCACCCTCTGGCGGCGGCCATCGTACAGGCGGCGCAGGAGAAAAAACTATCTACCGGCAAGCAGCCGGAGAATTTTGAACTGCTCCCCGGACGGGGCCTTCGGGCGGTCCTCTCCGGCCGGACGGTGCTGGCGGGCAACCGCCGGTTGATGGAGGAAAGCGGCGTGGACATCTCCGCCCTTTCCGAAAAGGCTGACGCCTTGGCGGGACAGGGGGAAACGCCCATGTTCTTCGCCGCTGACGGGGCGCTGCTGGGGCTGATCTCCGTGGCGGATCCAGTGAAGGAGACCAGCGCTGCTGCCATTGCCGCTCTGCACAAGCAGGGACTTCGGGTGGTGCTGCTCACGGGAGACAGCCGCGCCGCCGCAGAGCACATCGGCGCCCTTGTAGGCGTGGACGAGGTAATCCCGGAGGTGTTGCCGGAGGAAAAAGCAGTCCACGTGCAAAAGCTGGAGGCGGCAGGCCGCAAGGTGATGATGGTGGGGGATGGCATCAACGATGCCCCGGCCCTTACCGCCGCCACCGTGGGCTGTGCCATCGGCAGCGGCAGCGACATTGCCATCGAAGCCGCCGACATCGTGCTGATGCGCTCGGATCTGGAGGATGTGCCCCGGGCGCTGCGGCTGTCGGCCCTGACCCTGCGGGACATCAAGCAAAATCTGTTCTGGGCATTCTGCTACAATACCATTGGCATCCCCATCGCCGCCGGACTGCTGTACGCCTTGGGCGGGCCGCTGCTCTCCCCTATGTTCGCGGGCGCCGCTATGTCCCTGAGCTCCGTGTGCGTGGTGGGCAACGCCCTGCGTTTGGGCACCGTGAAGCTGTAAAAAGGAGGAAGCAATGGCAGAGGAAACGAAGAACTGCTGCTGTTCCCAGCGGCGGAAGGTCCGGGAGCGGACGGAGGAGGAAGCCCTGTTGCAGCGGCTCAGCCGCATTGAGGGGCAGGTACGGGGCGTCCGGGGGATGGTGGAGAATTCCGCCTACTGCACGGATATCCTGACCCAGGTCTCCGCCATCCAGTCGGCGCTGAACGCTTTCAACCGGGAACTGCTGGCCCGGCACATCCGTACCTGCGTGGTGACGGACATTCAAAAGGGTGATCTGGATGTGGTGGATGATTTGGTGGCCACCATTCAGAAAATGATGAAATAAGCATCCAATATTTTAAGGAGGAATTTGAAATGACAACGATCAAAGTACCCGACATGATGTGCGAAAACTGTGTAAAGCGCATCACCAACGCCCTCACCGCCGCGGAACTGACCTTCCGGGTGGATCTGGCGGCGAAGAACGTCACCATCGACGGCTGCGAGAACTGCGTCAAGACCGCCGTCAGCGAGCTGGAGGATCTGGGCTTCACCCCGGAGGTCCAGGGCTGAGAGGCAGCGTACACCCGAAAAAGCGCCGGTGTCCGGTTTCGGATACCGGTACTTTTTTACCAGAAAATCGGTTACAAATTGTAACTTTTACGGATCAAGGTTGGAAAAATCTAAAAAATGAAAATCGTGTTTTTGTGGGATTGTGGTGAACATAAAATCGCAGAATAGGCGAAAACTTGACAAAAGTGGGAGATGGAGGTATACTTAGACCCAGTTTTGGATAAATTACAAAAGTAACAAAACAGTAACGGCGCTATTTGGCGCTGTCAGGAGGTCTTACATTTGCGACATTTACACACTCCAAAAACGGTATGGCTGTGCCGCTGTCTGACTCTGTTGCTGCTGTTGTCCGTCACCATGGCGGGCGCCACGGGCTGGGCTAAAGCCCTGTATCTGTTCAGCGACGGAGAGCAGTCCGCAGCGCTGGATGACAGCCATTCCGGCATCGAATCCCTGCTTTTGAACCTGGATACCGGCAAGAGCGGTGAAAACGCCGTATTGACGGAGGGTACCATGGTGACTGTCCGCCGGGGCGGCGAGACCATCACTGCCACCGCCCGGAAGGAAACGGTGAAGCAGTTCCTCTCCCGTATGGATATTATCCCCGGTTCCCGGGAGATGGTGGGCATCGAGCTGATGGAAAACAGCGTGATGCTGACGATTTCCGATCACCTGACGGTTTTCGAACGGGTGACGGAAAAGGCGGAGCACGAAACGGTTTACCGGGATACACCGGACCTGCCCAAGGGCGAGGAACGGGTGGCCCGGAAGGGTATGGACGGCCAGCACACAGCCATCTATGAGCAGACCTGGGTCAGCGGCGAGCTGGTCACCAGCCAGTATGTAGAGGAAATTTCCACCACCAGCGTAACGGAGGTGGTGGAACGGGGAACGGCGGTCTCCTATGTGGAGCCGGATGACAAGCTGGTGAACGTCACCACCCAGAGCGACGGTTCCGGCTACCTGACCTTCGCCTCTGGCGGCACTATGAAATTCAGCAAGGCCGTCACCGTCACCGCCACCGCCTATACCGCCGGGTATGACGGCGTAGGGACCCGTACCGCCACCGGCACCACCGTCCATAAGGGCGTGGCCGCCGTGGATAAGCGGGTGTTCCCTCTGGGCTCCGATCTGTACGTTGTGGCCAAGGGTATGGAATACGGCCTGACCCGTGCCGAGGACACCGGCATGAAGGGTCCCAAGATCGATCTGTATATGGAGAGCTATCAGGAGTGCATCCAGTTCGGCCGCCGGACGGGCACTGTCTATCTGCTGGAAGATTGAGCGTTAACAGCTTGAACTGAGAAACCGACCTGTCCGCAAAATTGCGGGCAGGCCGGTTTTTTGTGAGCTTTTGGCGGCTTGCCGGGGAAAAACGCGCGTTGACGGATGTTTCCTGGGAAAACAATGAAAGGGAGCGTGTTCCGAAACCGGAACACGCTCCTTTTCATTATTTGTATTTATTTGCGGAAATGCTGCTTACAGGCTGTTGGCCTGCTCCACCACCTTGCGGATGGCGTCGGCGGCATCATCCGGCAGGGCATTGAAGCCGCCCTCAGCGTCCTTCAGGCCCTCCACGTAGTTCAGGCGGTCCTGCATACGGGCCTGCATCTGGGCGACATAGCCCTTGTCGGTGAGGTCGGGCACGAAGCCGTCCCACTCCATGATCTCAATGTCGGAGAAGGGGCCCCAGGGCTTGAATTCCGCACGGCCCTCAACTACGGATTCCAGAATACCCAGCGTATCCTCCTTCTGGACCTTTTTGCCCATGAAGTCACCAGTGTTGATGATGTAGCACGCCACGTTCTTCTCAGCCACCAGCTTTTTGAACTTCTCGTAGTCATTCACCAGCGGGTAGGTGCGGAAGGGGTTGGCGTAAGGCTCCACCACCAGAGCGTTGGGGTCCACGCCCTCCTTCAGCCGTTCAGCAGAGGAACGCTTGGTGGCCAGCGTAGCGCCCATGACAGAGGCCAGAGACGCGCCCTTCAGCTTCACGATGGGAGGGATGGTGGGATCCTTCATGATCCAGAAAATAGCGTTGACGGGGGATTCGATCTTATCCACCCGGTTGGGGGACCAGAGCTTGGACTTGATGGCCCGGCCGTTGCCGTTGCGGATATCCTCAGTGACCAGCACCACCTTGCCGTCCTCGTCCAGCGTGGCGGAGCAGTTCTGCGCCGTCAGCAGGTACTTGTTGTCCGGGGAATCCACAGGATAGTCGGCGGTCTTGTCGAAATAGGTAGGCTCCAGAGCAATGGAGGCGCAGGTATCGGAGTTGATGATGAAGGCGTCATCGTGGAGCACCTTGATGGAGGGGTACTTGCCGCCGTGCTTGGCGTGGGTCAGGGTGGACTTGCCGGAGCCGGACAGACCGAACACGGCAGAGACGAACTTGTGGCCGTCCGCCAGGGTGTATTCCTTCTGACCGCCGTGGCAGCTGGCGTAGCCATTGCGGTTGGCGATGGCCCAGGCCAGGGTCAGGGTGCCCTTCTTGTGCTCGCCGAAGTAGCGCATACCCAGGATGGCGGCGCAGTTGGTCTCCGTGTTGAAGTAGCACAGGCACTTGGGGTCGCAGACCTTTTCCTGACCGGGGGCACCGGTCCACTGGGGATCGGAGAAGATGTAGATGTCAGGCTCCTTGCCGTCGCCTACGGGCTTGGAGTTCTTGTACATCTTCACATATTCCGTGGACATATACTGGAAGTTCAGCATCCAGTTGTAGAGGAGGTTTTCCTCACCCTCAGGGATCAGCAGATGGGCCTTCACCATGAACTCGGGGTCCAGACCGATGAACACCTCGGCGTGATACATGGTCTTCCAGCGGGTGTCATACACGGCGTCCATGACGATCTTATCCAGAGCGGCGGTGTCCACGCCGGGCTTGCCGGTGATGCGGCGGGCGGGGGCGTAGCGGCCGGTGATGGAGCCGTCATTGAACAGCAGGACCTTGGCGTCCGGCTCCAGACCGAATTCCTCGCCCCGGTAGACGGGCATATCGGTGACCACGGTGCCGGGGGAATTTTTGGCCAGCTCATAGGCTTCCTTCAAGGTGTTGACCTTGATGACATTGTTGCCGTAGAACGGAGCTTCGATGATGGAACGGGTCTTGGAAAAACCCACCTGGCCGGGACCGATCTCGGCTCTGGGATAATAGGCCTTTGTGGACATATCGGGATACCTCCTTGTAATCATGGTTGATAACTGTATGATACTGGAACGCAGGGGAAAAAGCAAGTTATGAAGATGACAAGTTCCGGCAAAGAGGACGGTTCCTTTTGTGACTTTTTGCGGCAGGGCGGCGGTTATTTCCGCTCCGCCAGCGCGTCTGTCAGGGCAGCGAACTCCGTTAACGTCAACGCCTCTCCCCGGACCGATGCAGGCAGGCCGCAGACAGCGATGGCGTCGGCAATGGCGGCCTTGTCCCACCCCGGCAGGGCAGCGGACAGGGAATTGGACAGGGTTTTTCGCCGCAGCAGGAAGGCTCCCTTGATGACCCGGAAGAAAAACGCCTCATCCCGGACGGCCACCGGCGGCTCCTTCCGGCGGACGCACCGCAGAACGGTGGAAGTCACCTTGGGGGCGGGCAGAAATTTCTCCGGGGGGACGTCAAAGAGACATTCTGTTTCCATTTCGTATTGCAGCCGCAGGGGGAACGCGCCGTCGGCGCTGCCTTTGGCGGAGGTGAGCCGCTGGGCGGCCTCCTTCTGGATCAGGACGGTGATGGACTCGATGGCGGGAATATCCACCAGCGCGGTCAGCACGGGCGTGGTGATGTTGTAGGGCAGGTTGGCGCAGACGATGGGCCGCAGGCCAGCGAATTTTTCGCCGATCAGGGCCTTGAGATCCAACCGGGTCACATCTCCGGGGACGATCTCCGCATTAGAATAAGGGGCCATGGTCTCTGCCAGAATGGGCAGCAGCGCCCGGTCCAGTTCAATGGAGACCACCTTGCCGGCCCGCTGAGCCAGCTCGGACGTCAAAGGGCCGATGCCTGGGCCAATCTCCAGCACGCCGCAGGTCTCGTCTGCCTGAGACGCTGCCGCAATGTCAGCGGGGATCTGGGGGTCGATGAGGAAATTCTGCCCCATGGATTTGGAAAAATGGAAGCCGTGGCGTTCCAGCAGCATCCGGATCGTCAGTTCGTCGCAGAGATTCATGGCTCTACCGCCTTTTTTAGAATTTGAATTTCAGTATAGCTGATTTTTAATGGAATCACAACAGGGGAGCGCCGGTTGGTCACAGTTCGTGAATGAAATCCAGCACGCAGTCCCGCAGACGGAGGACCTCCTCCGGCATATTTTTCCGCAGAGGCATCCCCATGCCCAATTCCCGGCCTGCCCGCGGCGTGATCGGCAGCGTCTGGACACCCTGCGTCCTGCCGCGCATCATGATCTCCGTCATCATGGAGACGCCCAGTCCCTTGCTGACCATGCGGATCACCGTTTCATCGTCCACATGACAGGGGCGGATCTGGGGTCGGACGCCCTTGGGACTGAGGGCGGCGTTCACGTCAATGTCGAACCGACCGTAGGGCATCAGAAATTCCTTTCCGTCAAATTCCTCGATGGGGAAGGAGTCCCGTCCCCCGGTGGGGTAATCCTCCGGGAGGATGGCGTACATAATGTCATTGTACAGCGGTGTCCAGTCGCAGTTGACATGGCTTTGCCTTGCGGCGAAAATCACATCGGTGCGGCCTTCCTCCAGCAGCTCAAAGGGCTCCAATTCGTGGTCCACCATCCGCAGATCCACGTCGGTGTCCGGGCACACCCGGCGGAACCGGTACAGGATCTCCGGCATCCAGTGCATGGCAAGGCTGGCGTAGGCTGCCACACGGATGGTCTCCGCCTTTTTCTGCGTGATGGCGGCGATCTGGTTTTCCAGCTTCGCCGTGGCGCTGAGGTAATCCCGGATGGCGGGCAGGAGAGCCTCGCCGTTCTCTGTCAGGGAAATGCCGCTGTGGTCCCGGCGAATGAGGGCCATGCCGATCTCCCGCTCCAGACCGTTGATGAGGTGGGTCAGGCCGGACTGTGTGTAACCCACCACCTCGGAGGCCTTGGAAAAGCTGCCCAGGTTCACTGCCGTCATCAGGATCTCCAGCTTTTTGCTGTCCATGGTTCCCTCCTTCAGCTATGTATTACGATTTGTCATATAACTATTATAACCCTGCGTTTCTCTTTTGCAAGGGTTTCCTATATGATAAGACCCATAAAGGAGATGATGTTCCATGACAACGAAGAAGCTGACGATCCGGCAGAAGCTTTTGGTGGCCGGGACGCTGTTTGGCATGTTTTTCGGCGCGGGCAATCTGATCTTCCCGGTCCATCTGGGACAGATGGCGGGCCGGAACGCCATTCCCGCCATGATCGGCTTTATCATTACGGCGGTGGGGATCCCCGTTTTCGGTGTGGCCGCCATCGGCATCACCCATTCCGACGGTTTACAGACCCTCGCCGGCAAGGTGAGCAAGGGATACGGCATCTTCTTCACCTGTCTGCTGTATCTGACCATCGGGCCGCTGTTCGCCATTCCCAGATGCGCCACGGTGTCCTTTACCACCGGCGTCGCGCCCATGCTGGGGGACAGCGGGGCGGAGTGGCTGTATCTGCTGATCTTTTCCGCTGTGTTCTTCGCCTTCGTACTGTTTTTCTCTCTGCGCCCCGGCAAGATCACCGTCTGGATCGGCAAGATCATCAATCCTATTTTCCTGATCTTCTTTGCCGTGCTGATGATCGCGGCGCTGCTGGCCCCCGGTGCCGCCGCGTCTGCCGTAGAGCCGGTGGCGGCCTATCAGAGTGACGCATTTTTTCCCTCTCTGATCGAGGGTTACGGCACCATGGACGCCATCGCCGGTCTGGCCTTCGGCATCGTGGTGATTGACGTGATCCGCCGCATGGGCGTGACCAATGATGACGCCATCGCGGAGGACGTGCTCTCCTCCGGTCTCCTCACGGGCCTGCTGATGGCACTGATCTATGTGGTGTCCATTCTGGTGGGCGCTCAGTCCAGAGGGCTGTTTGAACTGTCTGAAAACGGCGGCGTGGCCCTGACACAGATTGCCGGGCATTACTTGGGCGGCGTGGGACAGCTTATTCTGGCGGTTACCATTACCTTCGCCTGCCTGAAAACCTCAATCGGCCTGGTCACCGCCTGCGCAGAGACCTTCGACAAGATGACCGGCGGAAAGTTTTCCTACCGGGGTTGGGCCATTCTGTTCACGGCTTTTTCCTTCGCTGTCTCCAACGTGGGCCTCAGTGCCATTATCAACTATTCCATCCCAGTGCTCATGTTGATCTATCCCCCTGCCATCGCCTTGATCACCTTGGCGTTTATCGGCAGATTTTTCGGGCATGACCGCATTGTGTACATCGCCGTGATGATCCCCACATGGATCGCCGCTTTGTTCGACTTTATGAAGACCCTGCCGGGTTCCGCGCAGACGGCCCTCCATCTGGACGCGCCCATCCAGTTCGCCGCAGCCAATCTCCCGCTGTTCGACAAGAATCTGGGCTGGCTGCTCCCGGCGGTCATCGGCTTTGCCATCGGCATGATCTGGCATCTGAGCCGGCCGAAGAACGTAGCCGCCGCGTGACGGGATCCCTCGCTGAATCGCCCATTGACGAAAACTGGTTTAATGAACACAGAGAAAATCAAAAGAAAAGCGGCCCGGAGTTTTCCGGGCCGCTTGCGTATGGGATGGCCGCCGGCTTACTTGCGGTCGTTTTTCTGGTTCTTCTGCTCGTTGGGCTCCTTCTGAGCGTTTTTCTGGTTGCTCTCCCGGTTTTTCTCCTGCATGGAACGTGCCTCCTTTCCTGTCCCCACGGGGGGACGGTCTGCGTACAGAAGATAGTGTTGCCGCCGCAGGGAAAACTATTCACAAAAAAGAAAAAATTTCTTGATTTTCCTGTTGACAGATCAGAAATGGTTTGGTATACTATCAAGGCAAAACAAAGAAGGCTGATCGCATCCGCCTCACCTCCAGCATGACGCAAAGAGGTCAACAGCGTTGTTACCAGACTGCCGCAGGGCGGTTTGTTGTTGCGCGGATGCCAAAATGGTATCCGCGTTTTGTGATTTTTAGAAGGAGGTGCTTCGACCATAGCTAAGCAAATGCATGAACTGAATGAGGACATTCTCGACAAGGAGATCCGACTCATCGGCGCTGAAGGTCAGCAGCTGGGCATCATGAGTTCCCAGGAGGCCCTGAAGATCGCGGATGAGCAGGGCTTGGATCTTGTCAAGATCTCGCCCCAGGCCGTCCCCCCCGTCTGCAAGCTCATGAACTACGGAAAGTTCCGCTTTGAGCAGAGCAAGAAGGAGAAGGAAGCCCGCAAGAATCAGCATGTGGTAGAGATCAAGGAGATCCGGATGTCACCGGGCATCGACGTGGGAGACTTCAACACGAAGCTCAAGAACGCCCAGAAGTTCATTGCCGATGGCAACCGGGTGAAGGTTTCCGTCCGCTTCCGCGGCCGCGAAATGGCACATACGGACATCGGCCGGGATCTGCTGAACCAGTTTGCTGAGCAGTGCGCCGAGGTGGCCAACATGGACAAGAGCGCCAAGCTGGAGGGCCGTATGATGTCCATCTTCCTCTCTCCCAAGACGAGCAAGTAAATTTCAAGAGATTTCAATACACGGAAGGAGCAACTACAATGCCGAAACTGAAGACTCACAGCGGCGCCAAGAAGCGCTTCAATCTCACCAAGACCGGCAAGGTCAAGCGCGCCAAGGCTTTCAAGAGCCACATCCTCACCAAGAAGGACACCAAGCGCACTCGTCGTCTGCGCGCAGGCGGTTATGCGGATGTCACCAACATGGACGCTGTCCGCAAGATGATCCCCTACAAATAAGTAACGAGACGTTTGAAATAGGAGGCTACTACAAATGGCAAGAGTCAAGGGCGCGATGATGACGCGCAAGAGAAGAAATAAAGTTCTGAAGCTGGCCAAGGGCTATTGGGGTTCCAAGTCCAAGCACTTCAAGATGGCGAACCAGGCCGTCATGAAGTCCCTGACCTACGCTTACACCGGCCGCAAGCTGAAGAAGCGTGACTTCCGCAGCCTGTGGATCACCCGTATCTCCGCTGCCTGCAAGATGAACGGCATGAACTACTCCACCTTCATGCACGGCCTGAAGGTCGCCGGCATCGAGATCAACCGCAAGATGCTCTCTGAGATGGCTATCTCCAACCCCGCTGCATTCACTCAGCTGATCGAGATCGCCAAGAAGGCTTAATTACACAGTTCTTCAAACAAAAACCTCTTCGGGAAACCGAAGAGGTTTTTTGCGTGTAGATTTTGAAAAATAGGGGAGAGGGCTGTCTTTACAGAAAACAGTAAAAGGACGCGCCCATCGGCGCGTCCTCCCGTTCTTATTCCTCAACAGTTTCCTCAGCGGGTTCCGCGTCCTCCGGAACTTCTGGTTCTTCCCAGTCTACCATGGTGCCCACGCAGCGGTTGATGGGCTGGCCCAGCTCGTGGAACTTGGCCTCATAGTCCGTCATAACGCCCACCGGGCCGTTTTCGTGGAGATTCCGGGTGACCTCGGACAGCTCAAAGCCAAACTGGGGCAGCTCCTCCACGGAGAACTCGAACAGGGGCTGGTTGTCAGTCTTGAAGTGGATCTGACCGCCCATTTTCAGCACCTGACGGTACAGCTTCAGGAAGTTGCCGTGAGTCAGGCGGCGCTTGGCATGGCGCTTGCTGGGCCAGGGATCGCAGAAGTTGACGTAGATCCGGTCCACCTCACCGGGGGCGAAGAACTGGGGGAGCTGGTCGGCGTTGGCATCCACGAAAAACACATTGGTGAGACCGGCATTCACGCACCGCTCCATGGCCACCACCATGGCGTCCGGCACCATCTCAATGGCGATGAACAGCACATCCGGCTCCGCCGCGGCGGTGCCGTGGGTGAAGCGGCCCTTGCCGCAGCCCAGCTCTACCCGCAGCTCCCGGGCCTGGGGCATCAGATCCCGCCAGTGGCCCCGGTGCTCATAGGGGTCCCGGATCAGCTGCGCGGCGCAGCGCTCCATTCGGGGGACCAGATTCTTCTTTTTCCGCATTCTCATTATCAAAAACCTCCGCAGGTCAAGAATCAACTCATTTTAACATAAAAAAGCGGCGCTGTAAACGGAAGTCTGAAAATGTTAATGAATTAACGTTAGATATTTAATGTGCACCGAATAATAGAAAAAGCCTTATATTTCAATCCATAGAGGCCAATCCGTGGTATAATTGGAGCAAGAGAACTGGCAAAAATCCAGCAAAAACTTTGCACTTGAAGGGCAACTATGTATCGTTACAGCAATGGCCAGATCAGTCTGGCGGATTTCAAACAGCCGGTTGGCATGAATCTGAAGGAAAGCAACCGTTGGGTAAAGAAAGCCCAGACGATCCCCTGGCCGGAGATCGAGAAGCGCTACGCCGCCCTATTCACAAACCGGAAAGGCAATGTGGCTAAACCGCTGCGTCTGGCCTTGGGAGCCTGCATCATTCAGGCGGAGTATGGTTATTCTGACGAGGAAACCGCGCTTCAGATCCAGGAGAACCCATATCTTCAGTATTTCTGCGGGTATCCTGGCTATGATGATGAAAAGCTGCCCTTTGATCCGTCTTTGATGGTGTATTTCCGCAAGCGCCTGACGCCGGAAGTGCTGGGTGAGATCGATGAGATGATTGTGCGGGACGCAAAGGAGCGTCAGGTCAAAGAAGCCGAATCCAAGGATGACGATGATGATTCTGACGGCCAGCCGGGAACTGGCGGAAACAGCGGCACTATGATCGTGGACGCCACCTGCGCGCCGTCCAATATCCGTTATCCTCAGGATGTTTCCCTGCTCAACGAGGCCAGGGAGAACGCCGAAACGCTTTTGGATGTTCTTCACGATCCCGCGGACGGAAAGAAGCCTCGAACCTACCGCAAACGCGCCCGGAAAGATTACCTGAAATACACAAGATGCCGTAAACACACTGCGAAAATGACCCGCAAAGCCATTGGGAAGCAGCTGGCTTACCTCCGGCGCGACCTGGATGCCATCGATGGAAAACTGTCCCTCGGAAAAAATCTGCCCTCTCGCCAGACGGAACGTTTGGGCACGATCCGCGCCGTCTATGAGCAGCAGAAGTACATGTACGATAACCGTACCCACAGCGTACCTGACCGGATCGTCAGCGTGAGCCAGCCCTTCGTTCGGCCCATTGTGCGGGGAAAAGCGGGAAAGCCGGTGGAGTTCGGCGCGAAGCTGGACAGCGGGAAATCTGCGGGAAATGGCAGAGCGGTTCCGAGCGCGAGAGGGGCATTACCCCAGCCGGATCCTGGCGGACAAAATCTACCGAAACCGGGAGAATCTCAGCTATTGCAACGCGCATGGGATCCGTCTTTCCGGCCCAGCTCTGGGGCGGCCCAAGAAGGGTGAAACCAGAGACAGGGCTCAGGACTATCGGGATGAGTGCGAGCGCGTGGAAGTGGAGCGCAGATTCAGTCTGGCGAAGCGTAAATGTGGCATGGGGCTGGTCACTGCAAAGCTGCGGGAGACTGCGGCCCATGTGATCGCCATGTCCGTTCTGGTGCTGAATCTCCGCAAGATTCAGCGCGCTCTTTTGAGAATGCTCGCATATCTTCTGGAGATTCTGGCTCCCAAACTTTTGAATAAAAATTTTTCTATTTTTTCCGACGCTTTATAGCCGCTTTTGCTTTATTATGGATGCTCTTCGCAACTCTTGACTCCACTGTTTCCGCACACTCCACGGCTGTCTGTAGTCAAACATGTGGTCAAAAACCGCTTTCTGAACACCCTCGTGACAGGGGACAGAAAGCGGTTTTTCATAGTTTGCCGGAGTGCCGCGGACGGATGCTTCGTCGCTCCGGTTTGCCGCATTGTACCTCTGCTGGAGAGGTTAAGCAAGTCCTTTATACAGGAATAGGCGGCGCAGAATTTGCATCGCTATAGACAAAGAATAGAAACTTTCCCTTAATACGAATTGCGTTTTAAGGGAAAGCGCACCAGAAGTAAGGGAAAGTATCTGCGCTCTGCGAGTAAAACGCTGTTGACTTTCATCGTAATTTTATCATGAATATTTTTCGATTAGCGTTCAAAGCGAGGAGTACCCGCGGGTCGGGTCAGGCATATCCCAGCTTGGGCAACACAAACAAAAGAAATTGATGTGATCCTTTCCACTCCTCCTCGTGTTGTCCTGCATCGTCCGGATGGTACGACTGCCACCGCTCAAGAGGGTGATTACGTGACTCTGTTTACACAGGATCATGTTGGCATCGTCCGTGCGAAAGATCTCGCGGAGAATTTTGTCAAAGTCCAAGTATAGGAGGTAAATGAGTGATCTATTGCTATTGTAACCAATGTGGCTTGGCATTTCGCAAAGGACATTACAAACATCCAAAGTGTTTACGATGCGGGAATACGGATCTTTTGGAAGAGGATGTGCCCCCTGGCGATTTAACACTGGCCGATCAGGTTGCAGATGAGATGTTGCGTAAGAAAGTCCGGAAGGCCGGACGGCGCACCGTCTGAAAAGACGGTGCGTGAGGGGGGAGGAGCGTGTTTGGATGAAGATTTTTGTTTGTGGACAAGCAGAGCAGTATGATGTAGCTTTCCAAAAGCAGGCGGATGGTCGAATGAGGCTGTGCGAGCCATGTGAAGATCTGCTGGCAAGCGCCGCATGTCTGACAGAACTGCCGGTGTGTGAACTGGTCGTTCCGGCGGATATGGACACAGCCATGCATTATTTAATTGCTCATGCCGATCCCAATATTGTTGATGATACATATGGTGAAAACGAGGCATACATTGAAGTTACATATTCTGAAGACGAACATCAAACCCTGTTGATGATGTTTGACGCAAAATAAAGAATATGGTATAATCACACTTCAATGAGAGGTGCCGTATGGAACAGCCAAAGGACTTGTTTGAACAATATATTGAGACCATCGAAGCTATGCCAACTCATGTGCTCGTCCATCCGAATGCCATCAATGGCCTGAAAACGGCTAGTATTGTCCTTGCTGAGCAGGTGGTCACCATTCCTAAGAAGCGGCTGCTTGCATTTCTTGGCGCTCTCGATAAAGAGACTTTGGGCCTCATTGGGCAAGCCCGCCGGACGCAATCTCCATTCCATTCTCTGTGAATTAAGCACCACAAAACAGTAGTTTTGTGAATACTTGCAGCCCTTGTGCCGCAAGGCTTCCAGCGGTCAAGCGATCCTTTATTTGACTAAAGAATGTAGGAATTTCAACAGTTTGCGCCTTCAAAAAAGAAAGTCATTTACCATATTATGACCTAGAGAAAGGAGGCAGGTAAAATGGCAAACACAGCCCCTAAAAAAATCAAAGCGATCCAAGTGAAGGATATTCGCTGGGTCCATTACATAGACAACAATCACTGCGAATGGCTGACAACGTCGAAGCCAGACCGCAGTGTTTATTTTTTATATAAGCAAGTTCCTGATGGTTATGAACTGGTCATGAAGGCCGCCACGCCGGCAGGCTTCAACGATATTGTGTTCCCACCAGAAAAGCCAGTCAAAAAGCAAAAGAGATAGAACATGCATTTGCATTTTCTAAATATATCAGAAAGCAGGTTTATACGTAATGACATTCCAAAAAGCAAAGCGAGAACAAATCTGGGCTAATCTTCCTTCATCAATGGTGATCAATTCATAATCCTGAAACGGGTTTACTCTATAATTCATTGTCTGACCTCCGTTCACTTTGCCCTCGCTATGAGGTGTTGGCATTGTAGCTCTGACTGCACGGAGGTTCAACTGTTTTTGCCTTGCGCTTAAATGCCGAGCAATTCCTGCGAAACGGTCATATTCACCCGAAGTATAAGAGACTGTATTGAATAGAAGACCGACTTGTGCTATAATGTAAATTAAGTTTATTTTACATACTTTGTTGAGGTGAAAAGCATGAAAGCAAGCTACAAAAAATTGTGGAAGCTGCTCGTTGACAAGGAAATGAGCAAGGGCGATCTTCATAAAGCATCAGGGCTTTCGTCCAGCACGATGACCAAGCTCAGAAAGGGCGAAGATGTGTCAATGGAAGCTCTGCGCAAAATCTGCATCTGCCTCAACTGCAATATCGGTGACATTGTGGAGTTTGTGGACGAAAGCAAGTAAGAGTCCGCTTTATGGGACAGCTAATATGATACAATAACAGTAAGCTTGGGAGACAAGTTCAGATGGAGAAACGCATGGAAAGATCCTTAATCTATAATGGGACGATCACGGCGGAACAGTTCCTCTTCTATGAAATCCGCATTGCATCGAAATATTACCTCGACGGGACATCCGTGGAGGACGCTATCGAAGAAATCAAAAAGAACAATCTGTTTCAGTACCCGACTGAGCGGCTTGTTGCCCGCATGGTGCGAAGCTGCTATAAGCGTCTGGATGCCCTGGATGATGAACAGCTCCGGCAGGAATTATCATCGGCTCCGTCTGAGATTGCAAAGCAGATCAACCTCTATGCCATGATGCGCTACAACCGCATTGTTTGGGACTTCATGGTCAGCCTGATCGGAGAAAAGTTCCGGAGTCAGGACTTCGAGTTTTCACGGAAAGACCTGAATGTCTTCTTCTCCCACTTGCAGGAGCAGAACGATGACATTGCCGGATGGAGTGAATCAACGGTCAATAAGATCAAGCAAGTGCTGACGAAGATTTTAGTTGAGGTTGAGATCCTTGATACATTCAAATCCACGCGGCTCAATCCGCTGTTTCTCTGTGAAGAGCTGGAAGAAGGCATCCGCAGAAATAACGATCTTGAAGCACTCGCGGCTTTTAACTGCTTTAGATAGGAGGCTCTGGCATGAGCGACATCAAGCAAGAGTTAGATAAAATCAGAGGACGTATTTCCGAACCAAGTTTTCTGAAAAACGAAGGCTTGAGCAATGAGGTTGGCATTCATGTGTTCTGCTATGATCCGGCAGATGAGTTGATCGTCAGAGACTTCGTTTCCCGGCTGAAAGCAGAGAGCGGAACGCCGTACCACATTAAGGAATGTGACCTCTATGAGATTTTTCTGAGACTCTTGGAGGACAAGCGTGTTCTGAAATCCGTGGACGGGCTGGAAGAAAAGCGTGGGAAGGAATACCTTCTCAAGCAGCTTCAAAAGATCGCAACGCCGGAGGCACTTCTGGAATACATGAAGTATGAGCCGCATGAGTACGGTGATGTGCTATTCCTGACCGGCGTGGGAAAAATCTTCCCGTTTATGCGCTCTCATAAAATGCTGGACAGTATGCAGCATCTCTTTGAGGACATCCCTATTGTGATGTTTTATCCGGGATCGTTCAACGGGCAAGACCTCGGATTGTTTGGAAAGTTTCTGGACGGACACTACTACCGGGCATTCAACCTTTTGTAATTGGAGGAAAGCGGCATGAAAATACAAAGTATGTTCCAAAAGGACATTGACCGTCCTATCAACGGCGTTGTTAAGGTCATGCAGGATGACCAGCAGAGCTTAAAGGATGAACTGAGTGAATACATCATCACGAAGGAACTGCGGCGTCATTTTGCCACATTCTTTGATAACTACGTCAAGGCGATTGATACCCCGACCGATAAGATCGGTGTCTGGATTTCCGGCTTCTTTGGAAGTGGTAAATCTCACTTCCTGAAAATGCTCTCCTACCTTCTCTCCAACAAAGAGGTGGACGGCAAACACGCCTTTGATTACTTCGCGGACAAGTTTGACGATCCGATGATGTATGCGACGGTGCAGAAATGTGTCCGTATTCCCACGGAGTCTATCCTGTTCAACATCGACATTGAGGGACCAATCAACAAGGACAAGACCGCTGTGCTTCGCGTCTTTGCGAAGGTATTCTATAACCACTGCGGCTTCTATGGCGAAGACCTCAAGGTGGCGAAGCTGGAACGCTTCATTGATAAGCAGGGCAAGACAGACGCCTTCCGCGCTGCCTTCAAGGAAGTCAACGGGGACGAGTGGGTCAACGCCCGCGATTCCGCCGCCTTCTTCGAGGATGATGTGGTTGAGGTTTTGCAGTCTGTTCTCGGCATGAGCGAGACAGCAGCCCGCAACTGGTTTAACGGCGAAGAGAACGCCGACATGAGCATCAAGCAGCTCGTCTCCGAGATCAAGGAGTATGTGGACAGCAAGGAAGGAAACTTCCGCCTTCTGTTCTGCGTGGATGAAGTCGGTCAGTACATCGGTGACGATGGCGATCTGATGATGAATCTGCAATCACTGGTGGAAGAGATCGGTGACAAATGCCGGGGCAAGGTTTGGGTCATGGTCACAAGTCAGGAAGCGATTGATTCCGTTGTGAAAATCACCGGCAACGACTTCTCCAAGATTCAGGGACGCTTCAACACTCGTCTGAGCCTGTCTTCCTCTTCCGTCGATGAGGTTATCAAAAAGCGTGTTCTGGCGAAGACAGAGGACGCGGATCACCTTCTGCAAATGGAGTATGAGAAAGAGGCTTCGGGTCTCAAGAGCCTGTTTGCCTTCGATAACCCTATCCTCGACATCAAGGGCTTTACCAGCGCAGCGGAGTTCAGCGCGACTTTCCCCTTTGTTCCGTATCAGTTCATCGTCATCCAGAAGGTTCTCGCGGAAATCCGCAAGCACGGCAACTCCGGAAAGCACCTTTCGGGCGGCGAACGTTCCATGCTGTCCGGCTTCCAAGAGGCGGCGCAGAAAATCGAAAACAAGGACGAGAACGCCCTTGTGCCGTTCTATCAGTTCTATGACACGGTACATACCTTCTTAGAGAGTGCCATCCGCCGGGTCATCGACCGCTGCCAGAATGCGGCGGATGCCCACGACGGCTTGGAGCAGCAGGATGTGAATGTCCTCAAGCTGCTCTACCTCGTCCGCTATATTGAGGACGTCAAGGCGAACATCGAGAATATCGCCATCCTGATGATCGACGATATTCACACGGACAAGATCGCCCTCCGTGCGTCCATCACGGCTTCTCTGGAACGCCTTCTGTCTCAGAACTACATCTCCCGAAATGGCGATACCTACGCCTTCCTGACGGATGAGGAACAGGATATTGCCATCGACATCAAGAATACGCCGGTTGACAGCGCACAGATCGTCCAGAGTATTTCTCAGACGGTCTATGGTGAAATCTATCCGGCAAAGAAATATAAATACGGCAAGTACGACTTTGCCTATGATCAGTACGTTGACGAAACGCTGAACGGCGCGTCTACTGGCGGAATGCGGCTGCGCATCGTCACCGTGGCGAGCGACCTCTACGGCGTTGGGGATCAGCGGCTTGTCATGGACTCGCAGGTCAACAACGAGGCAATCGTTGTTCTCTCGGCGGACACGCCCTATTTTGATGAGCTGGAACAGGCGATGAAGATCCGCAAGTATGTCAAGCAGCGGAATGTGTCGCAGATGCCGGAGAGCATCCAGCGGATCATCCGCGACCGCAACGACGAGGCACGGAAGCTGGAAAGCCATGCCCGCAGCCTGATTGAAAAAGCCATCGTCGAGGGCAAGTTCTATGTTCACGGCGAAATCCTCGACCTGAAATACGGCTCTGCGAAGGACAAGCTGGATGAGGCGATGAAGAGCCTCGTCGAGAGCGTCTATTCCAAGCTCAACATGGTCAATCAGTTCGTGGACAGCGACGCTGATATTCTCGCTATCCTCAACGGCGCATATGAAGAGGTCGGCTTCACCGGACTGGGCGCGAACAACGAAGACGCCCTCAATGAGATCAGTCAGTGGTTGGAGCTGCAAAACCAGAAGATGCTCAAGACCTCGATGGGCGATGTGCAGCGCCGGTATCAGGCGATCCCATACGGCTGGAAGGAGATCGACATTGCAGCCCTAATTGCTCGCCTGATCGTTCAGCAGAAGATCCAGATCAACTATGGCGGCGCGGTGGTCGGCAAGGAAGAGCGACGTTTGGTGGACTTCCTGCGAAAGAAAACCGAGGTCGACAAAGCCATTGTCGCACGGCGCATTGCCCCCTCCGAAGAGCTGATCCGCAAGAGCGTCAACTTCCTGCGGGACTATCTGGGCGCGATGGACATTCCCTCCGATGAGGACGGGCTGATCCGCTTCGTCCTGAACACCTTTGAAACCAAGCAGAGCCACTATCAGAAGCTCCTTGACGAGTTCTACTCCAAAGAGCGTTACCCTGAAAAGGAAACCGTCACTGCTGCCCGCGACCTGATGAATGATGTTCTGAGCCAGCGCAAGGACAATGTTGCCTTGCTCAAACGGATGGTGCAGCGGCAGGACGATCTTCTCGATTCCGCCGAGGATATGGAAGGCGTGGAGATGTTCTTCAAGGCGCAGCGGACGGTGTTCGACGATGCCAAGAAGCGCCTTGCCAGCATTCTCAAGGAAAGAGACTACTTTGCGGCGGACGCAGACACGTTGAACGTCATCAGCACGATGTCCACAATCCTTGCCATGCCAAAGCCCTATTCCCGTATTGGGGAGCTGCCGGAGCTTGTCCAGAAGGTCAAAACCGCCTACGACAGCTTGCTGGATATGAAGCGTGAAGAGGTTGCCGAGAACATCCGTCAGTGTATGCAGGATGTTCACCAGCTTGCCAGCGAAGCGCGGGACGCCGGGGCGTTGCTTCATCAGGCGGACGATCATTTCGCGAATAAGCGTGAAGCGGCGAAAATCGCGACATCCCTCACTGAACTGGACGCCATGATCACGCAGCTTCTTAACTACAAGGATACGATCTGCCGCCGCATGGAGGTCATGTCTGCCTCCCGTCAACAGGAAGCGCAGAAGCCCGCACCCGCAGCGACCGCAAAGCCCGGAACACCCGCGCCGAAGCCCCCGAAGATCATGACCGTGCGCCGGTACGACCTCTGCTCGGTCAAGCGTCTGCAAAACAAGGAAGACATTGATAAGTACGTCGAGGCGATCCGTGAAAAGCTCGTGAAGACACTCGAAAGCTGCGACGGCGTGCAGATCAACTGATTATATTTAGAAGGGACAGAACGGTATGCAGGAAATTAGATGCCCTAAATGTGGTGAAGTATTCCAGGTCGATGATAGCGGATACGACCAGATTGCACAGCAGGTGCGTGATAGAGAGTTTGAGAAAGAACTTGATCGCCGCAAAAAAGATTTGGATGCTAAACGTGAACAGGAACTTGAGATAATTCGCTTGCAAGAGGAAAAAGAGCATACTGCGAGTATTACACAGAAAGATGCTGAGATTTCAGAGAAGGATCAAAAAATAGCAGAACTGCAGGCCAAACTTGACGCCAGTGAAACGGCAAAAAAACTTGCTGTTGCAGAGGCAGTTGAACAGAAGAACGTGGAATTATCTCAAAAAGTGACTGAGATTGCCAACCTCAAGGGTGAACTAAAGAGCAAAGATACAGAGAGCCGCCTGAACGAGAAGTCCCTTCAAGAGCAGTATGAGGAAAAACTCAAGTTGAAAGATGAGCAGATTGAGTATTACAAAGATTTCAAAGCACGGCAATCAACAAAGATGATTGGTGAGAGTTTGGAGCAGCATTGCCTGACACAATTTAATACGATTCGAATGACAGCCTTTCCAAACGCCTATTTTGAGAAGGACAATGATGCTAAGACTGGCAGTAAAGGTGACTTCATTTACCGTGAGTGTGGTGAGGACGGTACGGAGTTCATCTCCATTATGTTTGAAATGAAGAACGAGGCTGATGAAACCGCCACCAAGCACAAGAATGAGGACTTTTTCAAAGAATTGGATAAGGACCGAAACGAAAAGGGCTGCGAGTATGCAATTCTTGTCTCTCTTCTTGAAATCGACAATGAACTGTATAACAACGGCATTGTGGATGTGTCCTATAAGTACCCAAAGATGTATGTTATCCGTCCGCAGTTCTTCATTCCGATGATTACACTCCTGCGGAATGCTGCGAAAAACTCCTTGCAATACAGGCAGGAACTTCAAATTGTTCGCAACCAGCAGGTTGACATCCGCAACTTTGAGGAAAACATGAACGCCTTTAAGGAAGGCTTTGCCCGGAACTATCGTTTGGCAAGTGAGAAGTTCTCAACGGCGATTGATGAGATTGACAAGACAATCGACCATTTACAGAAGACGAAAGCAGCACTTCTCTCCTCCGAAAACAATCTCCGTCTCGCAAACAACAAAGCGGAAGACCTTAGCATCAAAAAGTTGACAAAGAATGCTCCGTCTGTTAAAGCAATGTTTGATGAGTTGGGGAAAGAGAAAGCGTAATACACGCATAGTTAGGAGATAACGAGCATGAATAAAGGTGCAATTCAGAAGTTTGCGATCTGGGCGCGGAGTGAGCTGATCGCTCAGGTTTCCCAGCGTGCCTATCAATATGGAATTGACGAGTCCGGCTTCGGTGACGCCTCTGCGGACGCCCTCAATGGGCGGCTGCTGACGGCGGAGGAAAAGCCCCAGCGGCAGGAACTCATCAAGCAGATCAAGGAAAAGGGCTACAAGCAGGTCATGGAAGAGGTTGCCTACACTTGGTTCAACCGCTTCATCGCCCTGCGCTTTATGGAGGTCAACAACTATCTGCCCTCCCATATCCGCGTGTTCTCGGACGCATCCGGCGCGTTCAAGCCGGAGATTCTGAACGATGTGCTGCACCTTGATCTGCCGGGACTGGACAGCGGCAAGGTGGCGGAGTATATCGAGAGCAACGACACCGAAGCCCTCTACCGCTACCTGCTGCTGACGCAGTGCAACGCGCTAAACAGTGCGCTTCCGGTCATGTTCGAGCGGATGGGCGGCTACACGGAAATGCTGCTGCCCAACAACATTCTCCGGCAGGACAGCGTTCTTGGCCACATGGTTTCCGACATCCCCGAAGAGGACTGGCAGGATGCCGTTCAAATTATCGGCTGGCTGTATCAGTTTTACAACACCGAACTCAAGGCGGAGGTATTTGGGAAAAAAGAGAAAATCACAAAAAACGAGATTCCTGCTGCAACACAGCTTTTCACACCGGACTGGATCGTCCGCTACATGGTGGAAAACTCCCTTGGCAGACTTTGGCTGGAAGGTCACCCCAATGCCGAGCTGCGGGGCGGCTGGAAATACTATCTGGACGAAGCCGATCAGGAGCCGGAGGTGGAAGCGCAGCTTGCCAAACTCCGTGAGGAATACAAGACCATCAAGCCGGAAGAGATCAAGGTCATCGACCCCTGCATGGGCAGCGGTCATATCCTTGTCTACGCTTTCGATGTGCTGATGCAGATTTATACCTCTGCCGGTTGGGATCAGCGCGAGGCAGCGCAGAGCATCCTCAAGAACAACCTCTACGGTCTTGACATTGATGACCGTGCGGCGCAGCTTGCCTATCATAATACCAGCATTGAAAACGGCAGCCTCAAAACCATCAGCAGCGATTATCTGATAAAGCTGGCAAAGGAATTGAAAACATCTACGGATTATATCTTGAGCCTTACCTCTGTCAGCGTCCCAAAAAGTTATGATATTTCCGAATTGGGCTTGCCAAATGAAGCGGTCAAAGGTCTTGCGACTGGCGCGATTGACGTGGAAATCCTCAACCGCCTACTGGAACACAAGAGTTTCCCCCGGCTAATCCATCTGATACGGGTGTATTTCCAAGATACGGCGGCGAGGGGGATTATGGCAAGGAACCAGCTTAGCAATCCTGCGGGATATTAAGAAAGATATGGACAGCGGCGAACAGCCGGGAGAAGTCGCCACCGCTGCAATGCTTCAAACCATGAGGGACACGCTGGCGGAGCAACAGCAGGAGCCGGTGACAATGGATGATGTTGCCGGTATAGTTGCCGGCCAGTTTGGGCAGTTCGTCCCGATGGACGAGGAAACGGCGGAACAGTTCCGGCAGTTGGCGACGAAAATGGTGGAACAGGCGGGTAACTCTTAAAAATTGTTTTCCTACAGCCTATAGATTAAAAAGGAAAGTGCTTGTTTTATTTCACTTGAGCGAATATAATATATTTGGTTTGGAGTATGCATCCATAGTGATTGTGATGTATCGCAAGTGAATGGGTATATAACGGTTCAAGGAGCCGCCCAAAAATGGGGGGTAACCCCGCGGCAAGTCCAGATATTATGCAAAGAAAATCGCATAACAGGTGCGGCGCGGATGAGCCGTATTTGGATTATCCCGGAAAACGCAGAAAAGCCGACGAACGATAAACGAGGACAAGGTAGGGAGAAAAATGGCCCTTCAAAGCACCATGTATCAAAAACAGAATATTTACGTATCTGCCGCTCCTTGGACGATGCACGAATTTTTTGCCGGTAGCGGTCTCGTTGCATATGGTCTAAAAGGAATGTTTGCGCCTGTTTGGGCAAATGACATCAGCGAACAGAAGGCCGCTGTCTACGAAGCTAATTTCGGGTGCAATCAGTTTATCCTTGACGACATCAAGAACATTAAAGGAAGCGTCTTGCCCTTTGCTCACCTTTCGTGGGCCAGTTTCCCTTGTCAGGATTTATCTCTGGCTGGTTCCATCGGCGGAATCTATGCGTCCCGTAGCGGGTTGGTTTGGGAATGGCTGCGCGTGCTGGATGAGATGGACAATAAACCGAAGATTCTTCTGGTGGAGAATGTGGCGGGATTACTTTCAACGAACGGCGGCGATAATTACCGAGTTCTCCATCTGGCGCTCACGGAGCGCGGGTATCGGTGTGGAGCTATTTTGCTAAATGCTTCCCATTTCGTTCCTCAATCCAGACCCAGAGTATTCATCATCGCTGTACGGGAAGATTGTCCAATTCCTGCGGAATTGGTGGGAAACGGGCCGTGTTGGTTGCACAACAATGCCGCAACGCAGTTAGGACGCAAACTGCCAGGATGGGTTTGGTGGCATACAGAAAAGCCTCCGCGCCGTGTCGTGTCCCTCAAAGATATTGTCGAGGATGACGCAACCTTTGACAAAGATGATGTTTTACGGCTGGTTCCTGAGCGACATCAAACAAAATTACGCACGCTTGATACCGTGTGCGCCACAGGCTATCGCAGGACGCGGAATGGAACACAGCAGTTGGAGTTACGCTTTGATGGGATCGCCGGTTGCCTGCGAACGCCGGAAGGCGGGAGCAGCAAACAGTATTTGGTCGTCAAGAAGAACGGCCAAACCCATGCGCGCCTCTTGACCGTGCGCGAAGCAGCCAGATTGATGGGCGCACCGGACAGTTTTGTGCTTCCAGGCAGCTACAATGACGGATATAAGGCGATGGGCGACGCTGTGGCCGCGCCGGTCGCTCGGTTTATAGGGGAACGATTCTTAACCAAAATTGCGGAGGCGGTATACGATGATTAGTTCTAAAGAACGCATGAAAGCATTTCAATCCGAAAACCATATCACCACGAAGGGGCCACTGTCTTTGGTCGTACAGTTTACTCGTATGGCGAGAGAAAAGGATTTTCCGCTGAATCCTAACGACTTCCAAACGAGCGGTAAAGGACAGGTCGCTGGGCTTGGCGGAGCTAATCTGAAAAAGATACTGAAAGAACACGGCATTACTCAGCAGTTGTCCTCCGAAGGCGGCAGAACCAGCCGGGGCAGTATGGGCTTGATGATTAAATATGTGGACTTCCTAAACGCATGGAATGCGGAAGAATCCGTGGATTTTTCTGTAGTCGAGGATTTCTGGGCCGAGCAAGTACGCGAATACTTTAGAAATCAGCCGTTTGTTCTGACCGCCGATACTTCTAAAACAATCGGCGCAAATCTGGACGAACTATTTGATCAGGCGAAAAAGCGTCAAAAACAGAACGCCGGAACACAGTATCTCGGCACAGTGTTGCAACATCTCGTGGCAGCGAAGCTTTGCTCGATTCTTCCGGAAGATTCTTTTGAAATCCACGGTGCTTCCGTAGCCGACGGTCCTACGGATCGCAACGGCGACTTTGTCATTGGCAACACGGTTATCCATTGCACGACCATGCCTGGCGCATTGCTGATCGAAAAGTGCAGGGCTAACATCCGCGCCGGTTGCCATCCCGTTATCATCACGATTTTTGAGCGCGTACATACCGCTCTCAACCTTGCCGAGGACGCCGGTCTGGCTGGGCGCATCGAAGTATGGGATATTCAGCAGTTCTTGTCTGCAAACGTCTATGAACATAGCCTCTTTGACGAGACCAAGCGGAACTCTACGCTCTCTGGCATCATCGAACGGTACAACAAGATTGTGCTGGAAACGGAGACTGACCCAAGCCTCCGCATAGAATTTGAAGCCAAGTGATTTGTCGTGGCAGATGTTTTTGATGCGGAAAAGCGGTCTGACATCATGCGGCAGGTCAAGTCCAAAAAGAACAAGTCCACGGAACTGCGGCTGATTGAAATATTCAAACAGAACGGAATCACAGGTTGGCGGAGAAACTACCCAGTAAAGGGCCATCCCGATTTCGTGTTCCCAAAGAAAAAGATTGCCGTGTTTGTGGACGGCTGCTTCTGGCATGGACATGATTGCCGAAACACTCGCCCGGTCAATCATCAGGAGTATTGGCAGAAAAAGCGCGAGCGGAACATGAAGCACGACAAAGAAGTAACGGCCATGTTCGAGGCTCGCGGTTGGACGGTGTTGCGGATTTGGGAATGCGAGCTAAAAAAGAAGAGCGTGGAAGTGCTTTATGCAAAATTGTTACGCTGTGGTTTGATATAGAGGTCGAATTTTATTTTGCTTATTTAAAGGGATACTTAAATTATTGAAAGTGAGGATGTCGTTTATGCTTGAAGAAAAAACCATTCAATTTGCTAATTTTAATATCACCTTTGGAGAAAATGAAGAAGCGATGCTGATGCATTTTGAGGACATCGTATTCCCTGCATTTACAGGTGGATATATCCGTGGAAAAGAAAATGAGTTGCCGCGATATTCCTTTGGCGATGTGACGATAAAGATGATTGACAACGAGCATGTCCTTGTGGGCAATTACATTAAAGATACTGAGTATAGAGTGGTCACAACTGTTCAAGAGGGTAATCTTGTTCCTTCTCCAGCAGAGGTGCCGACTGCACCATATTCACGCTTTATCATTTTTCTGAAAAACCATAGAATGGTGCTTGTAAAGAATGAATCGGGCAGTCCCGATATTCGTAGCTTTCAGAAAACCGTTCGCGATATTCTGAGTAAATACACACACGCACAAAATCATGGCAAGGCAAAAGAAGAAAAACTACCCTTTGCCATTGTAAATATTGTTGATATTCCCCTCAAAGATAGTATTGATGAGGTTTTAAGAAATATAAACAAGATTAATTGGCTGAAATTGCGGTTTTTCCCGTTGAACAACGACCTTGATCCACTGCCGATTGCACAAGCAATGAAAAACGAGATGGCAAAAGTGGGAAGCCGAACAGGTAATTTAGTATTCAATTCTCCTGACTCTAAAGCTGGAGTCAAAGATGTGTTAGAAAGTACTGCCGGTTTGGCCATCACTACAATGAAGGTAACTGATTCTGATGGCGAAACGAGGCAGATTAAAGAAGATGCGTTCTCATCAAGCAAGACAATACCATATCAAGATAACATTGAAGAAAATGGTGATACATATATTGTCATGCAAGCAAAAAAGGATGGCATTATTTCCACGGTGAGCCCAGAAAATGCGACGCTATATGAAAGAGCAAAAGCTATGTTGACTCGACTAATGTCAAGAGATTAAGCAGGTTGGCTTGCAAAAGAGGAGGTGATGTTCTGTGAATGATGATCCGTACTTTTCTTCCATTGGTGACTTTGTGGATAATAGTCCTGCCTACAAGCTTATATGCACATCAATGCGGGAATTGTTGCCAAATAAAAAGAATTGGTTTGGATTTGTTCTTTGCCTATGCGTTGGGGCGGTGTTGGCGTATATCGTTGGATGTGCGGAGAATACGGTTGCATTAGCCGCTCAAACTTGTGACATTCTCTTTGGTGTTCAACTGTCTATATTTGCTTGCATTTTTGCAGTCTATTCAATTCTGCTTGCATTTTTAAGCGACAGCTATATTAAAAAGCTGTTAAATATTGATTATGGAGACGGTTCAAGCTACTTTAAAACGAGTACAAGGTATTTTGAATCAGTTCTTTTTATGTACTTTGTTGCGATTATATTATCTTTAATACTAAAGCTGTTTTTGTCTTGTATGCCTTACGATTATATCCTCACACAGTCTGATTTAGCGAATAGTATAATGGCAATAGCGTTGCTTCTTATCTATTATACTTTTTCGCTTAGAGTTATCTACGAATTGAAAAGTACGATTTATAACACAGTCTTACTTTTTAGGGCAAGTTTAGCCTATAAAATACTTTCATTTGTAGAGGAAAACAAAACAAGCGAGGAAAAAAATGACGATGATTCAGATTAACAATGCAATTCTTCATGTATTTGACCAACATTCTGGTGTTACTGTTTACTCAAAAGAAGGACTTGATTGCACACAAAAAGATGTTGCCGAGTATCTAACTAAACATATAGATAAAGCATTTAAGGATTCTTCAGCTATTGTGGATGTTCCAAGTTCTACCGGATATTTTGCCACAAAGCTATCACAATACAAAAACGAGAATACTAGCTTTGTGGACTATTCCATTGACCTTTGCAGAAGAATATTTTCTTATCTGTCACAAACAGATAATACGGCATCCATCGATTGTGTTGTATGTGATTTTGAGAAAAACGACGAGCGCTATATCGGAATTGTCGAGTTTCCAAATCAAGTTGGCTTTACACATCAAGTTGCGCAAGGAGAAAATTTGGTCAGAAACGACATTATCAAGTATTATTCCATACTACCAACTCCCTCTCAAAAGATATCCGCTTTTGCATTTGTTAACGCAGAAACACTTCGTGCCAGATATATGGATCAACGCCGCTTCCTTGACGGGAAAGATGTGTCGATCATACCCAACTTCATTTTAGAGTGTACAAATTCGATTTCGCCCAAGGCCGCAGTCAACGCTGTAAAAAACATTGCATTGCAGTTGTCGGAACAGCATGGCAAAAACAGCGCTGCTATTGTTTCCAGAACGAAGGCTTTTCTTGCCGAAAATGCAGAAACTTCCGACAGCCTAGATACAGTTGAATTGAGCCATATGGTTTTTCCTGAATCTGATGAACTTGCCGAAGAATTTGTACAGCAAATCCATCAACAAGGTATCCCGGTATCTATTCCCGTCGAACGAACCTATGCCATTCGGGAAGGCAAAAAGCATAAAATTAAAACTGATACAGGAATTGAAATAACAATACCCTCTGATTTTTTTGATAATTCTGAATACATAGAATTTATAAATAATCCGAACGGAACAATATCTATTTCTATCAAGAATATTGGAAAGATAATAAATAGATAGTATTGTTATTCCCGCTTTCATGTGGGGACTTTGCATACCTGCTGCCGCTCTCTGAAAACGGACAGTGTTTGTTCCCTCCCAGTCATAAAACCCCACCCGTTTTCTAGCCGAGGGAAGCGGGCGCAAATCGTATCGCCTCCGATTTCCCTGGTAGCCGCACCAGCAGGTATTGCACACTACACTTTGCGAGCAAAAATCTGTTCCAGAGGGAGGCTCCTTTGGCCCCTCTGTTTTGTCGGGTAGCTGGTACAGCCCACACAAAAATTCGGCTATACCTCGCCCCCGCTAAAACACAAGTAGGCGGCATAGGCCAGCCCATCCCCAGTGCTGATCTATGCCGCCTATTTGCTTATATGGGCGCTTACTGTATCGCCCATGTCAAACGTTCTAATTTATTACTTCCGTGTAATCGGATGGATATGATTCTGTTTGAAAAGCTGAAAGCGTTCTTTGAGGAACGAGCCGAGACGCAGCTTGCACAGGAACAGCACAAGCTGGAGCGTCTGGA
>OLFY01000891.1_pt1 | contig 41673 bp, 39 predicted proteins | sample 1605611 | NCBI WGS metagenome assembly OLFY01 (sample SAMEA3888923, study PRJEB22519) | human gut metagenome | biome: human gut; feature: human-associated habitat; material: faeces | place: Denmark | collected 2011 | reverse complement strand
GGTCGTGGGGCTTTGCCTCACGGCCTTTTTGCAGGCTACGATCCTGATCGCGGGGCTGTCGCTGTTCAATGAACACGCGCTGCTCGGCTTGGGGCTGATGCTCTCTGCCGGAGAGATCCCGCGCATCGCGGGCGCGTTCGGACTAGATACGTCTACACGCGCAAACCTGTCCGGCGCGGTCTATACAGCGCAGACGGCGATCAACATCACAAAAACCGTTGCAAAGGCGGCTGCGGCATGAGTGAACTTACGATGGGCAGCCTGTTCGACGGCATCGGCGGCTTTCCGCTGGCTGCGGTGCGAAACGGGATCACACCCGTGTGGGCTTCAGAGATCGAGCCGTTCCCCATCGAAGTCACAAAAACACACTTCCCCGACATGGTTCATGTCGGGGATATTACAAAACTCAGAGGCGTGGAGTTGCCGCCCGTGGACATTATCTGCGGGGGCAGCCCGTGCCAGGACTGCTCTGTTGCGTCCGGGACACGCGCCGGCTTGCAGGGCGCGCGTTCCGGACTGTTTTTTGAGCAGATACGAATCACAAAGGAGCTGAGAGATGCAGACATACTTCGAGGGAGAACAGGCAAGCTTGTTCGCCCCAGATACTTTTGCTGGGAGAATGTCCCAGGCTGCTTCAGCTCAGGCTCGCCGCACGGGGAGGATTTCCGGATTGTCCTGGAGGAAATTGTTAGACTACATCGCCCCGGATTATCAGTTCCTCGACCTCTCTTCGGACGCTGGAAACCTGTTGGGGCAATACGAGTGGACGACACGTTCAGCCTTGCATGGCGGGTGTTGGCTGCGGAATACTGGACCCTCGCCCAGAGACGCCATAGAATCTTTCTTGTCGCAGATCTTGCAGGCGCATCCGCCGAAAAAGTATTATTTGACTACTGCGGCGTGTCTCGGAATCCTGCGCCGGGCGGAGGAACGTGGCAAGCCATTGCCGAAGGCATTAGACACTGCTTTACGGATACAAGCTGGCTTGATTTGCTCGACGAACGGCAGAGGGAAAAAGAATCCAAGTGACGAGCCCGTTGCCTTCGCACAGAACCAGCGCGACGAGGTGCGCGATCTGCACAACATTGCCAGTGCGCTCGGTGCGCAGCCGGGGATGAAGCAGCAAACGTTCATTGCTTCCTTTTCCGCAGGCGCCGGTGCGACTGCTGGAACAATTGGTTATGCCGAGGAAGTAGCTCCGACACTCAAAGGCAGTCCCAGCGGCAACTGTATGCCGTCCGTCATGTGTCTGCACGATCAGGGCGGGCAGCGGATGGACGTGTGCGAGAATATGACCGGCACGCTTCGCGCCAACGAAAAGGGGCATCAGCCCTTGGTATATGAGAATCATGGTGTTGATGCCCGTATCCGGGAGTCCGGCGAAGTCAGTCCAACGGTCACAGCACGCTATGGTACAGGCGGCGGAAATACCCCGCTGGTGCAGGAAGACGATGACGTCTATTGCATCGTCGGCAATATCATCGACCGTCAGCCGGAAAACGGCGGCAACGGTTGTGGATATCAGGAAAATCTTGCATACACGATTACAACTGTAGACCGCCACGCGGTCTTTGCGCGCCAGCGCGTGGACGAGTTCAAGGAGGATGATATTGCCAGCACGCAGAGCGCCAGACAATCCAAAGACGCGACCGATCTGGTCGTAGAACCGAACCGCCAGTACGCGCAGCTCATCCGCAGACTTACGCCTTTGGAGTGCGAAAGATTGCAAGGCTTTCCGGACGGCTGGACAGACATCCCCGGCGCGTCAGACTCGGCCAGATACCGCGCCCTTGGCAATAGTGTAGCCATTCCGTGTGTGGAATTCATTATGAAAAGCCTGCGGGAAGTGACAGAACTGGAGGCTGAGAAGGAGCAAATACAAGGAGAGCATTATGCAGAAGAATGAATTTGAAACCATGGTCAAGGAACTGCTGCCGAACGCGACAGAGCAGGCCATCGAGAAGTGGACGCAGTATGAGCAGGAGCAGGAGCAGGAGCAGGAGCAGGAGCAGGAGCTGGAGCAGGACGGCACGGAAAAGGCAAGCGACCTGTATGATGCTGCCTATGTGGAACTGCGGCTTATCAAGGAGCATCAGGGTGAGGCAGTCGCAGCGAGCCTGTTCAACTACGGGGAGCAGTTCGTGTTCAATTATTTTGAACTGCGCGGTGCGGCGGCGAAGCTCACCGAGGGTTGGACGCTGGAGCAGATCCGCGACTATACCATTGAAAACGGATGCGACCCCACCGACGAGGAATACCGGGAATCCGCACAGGCGCTGCAGGCGTTCCGCAGCCAGCAGGAGCATACATTTTCCGGCGAGATGTGCTTGTAATATGCTTCGTTTTGCGGCGATTCTTTGTTGCTTCTAGTGAATAGCTTTGTTCCGGCGCTTACAGTATGCTTGCTTTGCAAATCAAAAAGGAAAGGACGAAGCCCAATGGCAGACAAGAAAAACCTCTGCGCGCAAATCGACACAGCGCTCCATATGCGTGTGCGGCAGGAGCAGGAGCAATCCGGTAAGACACTCAGCGAATTCGTAGAACAGCTTATCACAGATTATTACAAAATGAAAGAAGGAACCAAAATGACAGGCGACATGAGAACAATGGCGATCCAGCTCCCGGAAGAACTCTTCGAGCGGCTGAAGGCGTATCTCAAAAAGAACAACCTCAAGCAGAAGCAGTTCATCATCGGACTGATCGAGGACGCGCTGGAAGAAGACGAAGCGGAAGAAAACTCGGTGCAGTCGGATAAGGAAGAAGCTGCCGAGCCGGACGCGGATGTCAACGAACTGCAAACATCCGGCTGATGTGCCGGTCTGGCGCTGAAGGGTGATCCGGAAACGTATTTGAAAATGCAAACTCCTTAGATGACTGATGCGCGGTCGCCTGCGGGGAAACTCCCGCGGGCGGTTTGCTATAAAAGACCTTGTGTTTTTCTGAACACGGTGTACAATAGGTTCAAAACAGGCAAGGCGGTACAAGGCTTATGAAGAAAACAGACCCCCGGACAGTGCAAACCAAAACAAATATCCAGCAGATTCTGCTGGAGTTGCTGAAGCAGATGCCTTTTGATAAAATCACGGTTTCCAATCTCTGCAAAGAAGCCGGAATCAATCGGGGAACGTTCTACCTGCACTACTGCGATATATATGCAGTGCTGGAGGAACTGATGGAGCAAATCCTTCGGGATGAGCCAACGCAAGAGCCGTACCATTGCGCCTTGACCGCAGAACACTACCAATGTCCCTACGGCATCTGTGACAAAATCCATACGCACCCTGAATACGGCGTAATCTTCTTTGACGATTCTCTGACTGGAAGAGTTATTGAGAAAATCGCAGAGCAGTCGAAGGATAAGTACATTGCATCCCTGGTGCAGCAGCTTTCCCTGACGGCGGAGCAAGCCGAAACTATCTTTTATTTTCAGCTGAACGGCTGCCTTGCGGTAAACAAGAAAATCTATCGCAGCGGAAGCAGGAACTGGGAAGCCAGCCGTGACCTGATCGGCGGATTCATCCAAAGCGGACTAAAACGGTATGCAAAGTGACTTCCTCAACAGATTCAAAATTGTGTTCATTGCATCTTTATCGTTTGCCTGTATAATAGTTCCTGAACAATGTGTTTAGGAAGTGAGGGACGACAATGAATCTGATTGGTAAATTACAACCGGTGATTATTATCACAGCGGCGCTGCTGGGACTGCTTTTGGGTGCGTTGACACCGCTTGGCTCTGTGTCCTCCGGGTTGATCGAAGTGTTTTTGATGATGCTTCTGTACATTTTGTTTCTGTCTATCGACTTAAGGCAGATCAAAAAATCTTTTACCAATGTCCGGTTTACCTTGACAGCAGTGGTCATCAACTTTGTGTTTACACCCCTATTCGGCTACCTGCTTGGCAAGCTATTCTTCCCTGATGAACTGGACATCCGCATCGGTTTGCTGATGCTGCTGGTAACGCCCTGCACCGACTGGTATCTGGTATTCACGGGACTGAGCAAGGGTAATGTGGAGTTGAGTATGTCCATCCTGCCGCTAAATCTGATCTTACAGATCGTTCTGCTGCCGGTGTACCTGCTGGTGCTGATCGGAAGCGAGGTAACGATGGATGTGGTGTCGCTTCTTGGCAGCGTGGCAAAGGTCTTAGTGATCCCCTTTGTGCTGGCTTATATCACGAAGCTGTTCACCAAAAACAGTGAAAATTTCAAAAGCTTCTTATCTGACCACGGAGATGATTTACAGCTGCTGTTCCTGTGCCTGGCGGTGGTGGTAATGTTCGCATCCGAAGGCAGGAGCCTGATTGAAAACCCCATGCTGCTGGTGCGGATGTTCGTTCCGCTGCTGATTTTCTTCGTTGTATTGTTCTTTGTGGCGCATCTTGCCGGCAGAGTGATGAAATTCTCCCGGCGGGATATAGTTTCTCTGAACTTTACCACTCTGGCAAGAAATTCGCCCTTGTCGCTGGCCATTGCCGTGGCAACCTTCCCGGATAGGTCCCTGATTTCTCTGGCACTTGTTATCGGTCCGCTGATCGAGCTGCCGGTATTGTCGGTGATCTCCGGCATCCTCAAAAAATGGAACCGAACAGAAGAATAACCACCCAGCGCCGCCGTAGGAGATTCTGCGGCGGTGCTTTTTTGCATTTTGGAGGTGATCGTATTTACATTTACCCCGATAACCTGAATGCCAAAGCCACGCTCTGGCTCTGGCAGCTCCGGGATTTAGCCGTCATCGGCATTGGGCTGCTCATTGCGGTGCTTGCGCTGACGCAGCTGGGGCTATTCCTGCCCATGGTGCTGGTGGCGGCGTATGCGTTTTTGTCCATCCATCTGGACGGACTGAGTGTGCTGGATTTTCTCTCATTCGTGGTCAGCTTTTATATCACAGAGCAGCAAATCTTTGAATGGGAGGACCCGACATGAAAAAACAGAAGAAAGATAAACGCAGGCAGTCCACGCAGCAGCTCATGGGCATTCAGAAGATCACAGACTACTGCATTTCCACCGACACGGGCGATCTGGTCTTTTACATTGTCCGTCCATCCAACCTCGGTGTTCTGCCCGCGAACGCGATCTATGCCAGAATCGAAGCTCTGAAAAATGTGCTGAGCACACAGGCAAACATCGAGCTGCTGGCGCTCAATTCCAGAGAATCTTTTACGCAGAACCGCGCGTTCTACCACGACCGGCTCCAGCAGGAAACGAATCCGGAGATCCGGCGCTTATTGGAACAGGATCGACAGCATCTGGACGAGATGCAGGTGGAAATGAAACTGGCGCGGGAGTTCTATCTGGTCGTGCGGCTGAAGGATGAAAAACGCGAAACCGTCTATTCACTTCTCTCCACCATCGAGGAATCCCTGCACAAGAGCGGTCTTCCCGTCCGCAGAGCAGGGCGTGAGGATCTCAAGCGCATCCTTGCGCTGTATTTTGAAGAAAACACGACCTCGGAGCGGATGGAGGATTACGACGGTCAGCGGTTTCTGGAGGGATAAGCATGGCACTTTTTAAGAAAAAACAGCGCGCCGATCCGGAAGCAGAAAAGCTGAAATCGTTTCTGGACATGATCGCGCCATCGCTGGTCAAATTTGAATTTGACCGCTATTTCTGCGGCAACAGCATCCGGTGCGTCTGGGCACTGCGGGAATATCCGACTGCAACGGACGATCAGGCCATCCTGCGCCACTTGGGTGAGATGCACGGCGTAACGCTGCACGTTTATACGCGCATTGTTACACCGCTGGAGGAAAGCCGGATCGTCCACAACGCCGAGATCCGCAACCGCATGAAGCGGAACAGCACACAGAACATCCAGCAGGCGGTCGAGGCCGAGAGCAATTTGCAGGATGTCAAAACGCTCGTCGGTTCCATGCACCGCAACAAGGAATCCCTGATGCACTGCGCAGTCTATATGGAACTGATCGCATCGGATCAGACGGAATTTGAAATCTTGCAGAATCAGGTCACAGTGGAGCTGACGCGGGCAAAGCTCAATGTGGACAAGCTGAAGCTGCGCCAGCAGCAGGGCTTCTGCTGTGTCAGTCCGTGCGGCTATAATGCGTTCGGCACAGAATATGAACGGGTGCTGCCTGCCGGTTCTGTGGCAAATCTGTTCCCGTTCAACTACTCCGGCAAGACAGACCGAAAAGGCTTTTATATCGGCAAGGATAAATGCGGCAGCAACATCGTAGTAGACTTCGATCAGCGCGACGAGGACAAGACCTCTGCCAATATTCTCATTCTTGGCAATACCGGACAGGGCAAAAGTTTCTTGATGAAATTATTGCTTTTGAACTTTCTCGAAGCAGGAAAGTCGATCATCACGCTGGACGTGGAACACGAGCAGTGGGAGATGTGCCGCGCGGTCGGTGGATGCTTTGCGGACATCATCGAAGGAACGTACAAGATCAATCTGCTGGAGCCGCGCTGCTGGGACACCGACGCGGACCCGTATGATGTAGACGCGCCGAGCGCCTTCCGCCAGTCCACACGACTGGCGCAGCACATTTCGTTTTTGAAGGACGTACTGCGCTGCTATAAGGATTTCACAACAGCGCAGATCGATACCATCGAAATCCTGCTGATGCGCCTCTATACCGAATGGGGCATTACAGAAGAAACAGATTTCAGCCAAATGAAGTCAGAGGATTATCCGATCCTGTCCGAACTCTATGACTATATCGAGATCGAATACCTGAATTTTGATGAAACAAAGCCGCAGCTCTACACAAAGGAGATGCTCCAGCAGGTGCTGCTGGGTCTGTACTCCATGTGCAGGGGCGCCGATGCAAAGTTCTTCAATGGCCACAGCAATCTGACCTCGACCAGATTCCTTGTGTTCGGCGTAAAGAGGCTGAACGAGGTCGCAGCCAACGTCCGCAGCACGATCCTTCTGAACCTGCTGTCCTACATGACGGATAAGCTGTTGATCGAGGGCAACACGGTCGCGGCGCTGGACGAGCTTTATATCTGGCTTGGCAATCCTGTGGCGGTCGAGTATATCCGAAATGCGCTGAAGCGTGTGCGGAAGAAAAACTCCGCCATGCTCATGGCGTCGCAGAACGTGGAGGATTTTGACCGTCCCGGTGTGCGCGAAATGACAAAGCCGCTGTTCTCCATCCCGCCGCATCAGTTCCTGTTCAACTGCGGTACGGTCAACAAAAAGGAGTTCATGGATCTGCTCCAGCTGGAGGAAAGCGAGTTCAACATTATTCAGGCCCCGCACAAGGGCGAGTGCCTCTATAAATGCGGCAACGAACGCTATGACCTGCTCGTCACAGCACCGGCCTACAAGGAAAAGCTGTTCGGAAAGGCAGGCGGCAGATAAAAACGGAAGATGCAGTTGTGCATCTTCCGTTTGGTGGGATAGTGAGGATTTGAACCCCGTGGCTTACGCCATACCGATGTAGTTTCAATCGTTCATCCTAAATCCAAATGTCAGAATCATGGTTGCGTCTATCCCGCAAAGCCACTTGCCCACCGTGTGAATTCTTTTACTCATACCAGGCTCACCTTTCGAGATGTATTCAACAATTAAGCTGGAGAACGAAATCGCAAGGGAAATCGCATTGAGTGACACTGGAGCTGAGATGATTGAAACCACAAAGGAAATGACCAAGAATATATAAGAATTATAGCATATAGCGCACATTTGTAAAGGGGGGATGCTTTTGGCAGTACCATCAGTGCTAGTTCGTGCGGCGGCGACGCTGCTGACCAGCGAAAAGGGGCGCAAAGGCGTCGGCTTCCTGCTGGTCGCCATTTTCGCGCCGGTCATCCTGGTCGCGGCCATCCTCTGCTCAAACACGGCAGGTGGGGCCGACCACAACAATTCCGCTGTGGAAGCCTCTTTTTATGGGGTGACATATAGCGAAGGTGTGCCGGACGAATTCAGAACGCACATTGCAGATATGCAGACGGCTTTTTCCTTTCTGGATTCGGCGGTGGCGGAAGCCAACGCGACTATGACCGACGGCAATCGCCTTGACCCGATACAGGTCAAGGCGATTTTTTATGCTCTCTGTTTTGGCGAGGCCGCGCCGAGCCAGCGCGCGGCAGACCGTTTTGTGGACTGCTTTTTTATCACAGAACAGCGAACGCGAATTGTAGTCACTGAGCTGGAAGACGGCAGCACGGTCGAGAGGGAGGAAGTCTACACAGCGACTGTTCCGCTCTCGCTGGCGGCCGCATATGAAAACCTCGCGGCGAAGCTCGGAAGAACCATAACCGATGAGGACAAGGAAAACGCCGCGCACATCTACACGATGATCGCGGGCAATGCCAACGGCAGCGACGGGACCGGCGCGTCTGGCGGCACGATCCAGATCGATTACGGTTACGGCAGCGGCAGCACCGAGCTGGACACGTCCGGCTTCACGAACCCGGCTGGCAAAAACGCGGACGATCTGGTGCAGTACGCGCTCCATGCTTATCAGGAGCATTGGGGCTATGTGTGGGGAACGTTCGGTCTTGTGCTGACAGAAAGCCTGTTTGAAGCGAAGCTGGCGCAGTATCCGGATGCTCTTGCAGGCAATGCGGATTTTATCCGCCAAACGTGGGTCGGCGGCAGAACGACGGACTGCGTCGGCCTGATCAAAGGCTACGGCTGGCTGGACGCGGAGACGGAAGAAATCGTCTACAACACCAATGGGATGCCGGACATCACCGCGAACGAAATGTATCACGCCGCAAGTGTCTCCGGAACGATCGACACCATTCCGGAAATGCCGGGGCTTGCCGTCTGGCACGACGGGCATATCGGCGTGTATATCGGAAACGGCGAGGTGGTCGAGGCGATGGGCACGCGGTATGGTGTCGTCAAAACCAAGCTCGAAGGTGCGCGTTGGACACACTGGCTGAAGATTCCGTATATCAGCTATGACTGAGGAAAGGACAAACATGAACGTCTTAATGGTGGAGCCGGGAAAAGCTCCGTATGAAACGCAGATCGGGGATGATCTGCAAAGTATGCAGGCTCTCGTCGGCGGATATTTGGAAGCCGTGTATCCCTTTGAACAGCCTGTCGCGCTGGTCTGCCGCGAGTCCGGAAAGCTGGACGGTCTGCCGCTCAACCGTGCGCTGCGCGATGCGGATGGCGATATCTACGACATCGTCGCGGGAAATTTCTTTATCGTCGGACTCGGTGAATCGGATTTCACAGACCTGCCGCACGAACTTGCCGAGCGGTTTGCCGAGCAATTTCGGCAGCCGGAAATGTTTATGCGTGTGGATGACAAAATCGTAGCAGCGCCGATGCCGGATGAGCAGGCGCAGAGTGGAATGTCATACTGACGAAGGAGAATTATGAAACAGGCAAATATTCAAATCACATTCGAGGAAGAAAAGCTCCGTGCCCTCCGGCGATACATTGCCAAGCGCAACTCGACGCTGGAAGCGGAGCTGCAAAAGGCAGCCCAACGGCTCTATGAAAAGGTCGTCCCTGCTGCTGTGCAGGAATACATCAGCGACTGTACGCAGGACGATCCGGTGCGCAAACCGCAAAAGAAATCGGAGGCGCAGGTATGAGCACGGCGGGCTTTCACATCACGGAGGACTGCGCGGAAGTCTATCTGCAAAACGAATCCGGCATGGAGTTTTTGCAGCTTGCCAGACGGCTCCATGATTATCTCCAGCAGGGACAGCGCCTGCCAGCGCGGAGTCTCTTTGAAGCGACGGACGGCTGCAAAGAGATCAGCCGCGAGGCGTTCGATGCGCTGGCAAAGCACCGCATGGAGAACACCGGCGAGGTCAGCGGACTGTTTGAGCTGGACTTTGACGCGCAGACGCTTTCTGCGCTCAACATCATGGACGGTTGGAAGGTCTACGCAATGCAAGACGTAGCAAACGCAGCAGAGCAGGCATTTCAGGAGGCTGAGATTTCCGAGGATGACCGCTGGCGCATCTTCCTCGACCGGCTGGATGGACAGGAGCTGACCACGCCAAGCAGACTCACTGTACAGAATTTTTATTTCGAGGATAGCATAGAGGCGATGGATGACCGAATACTGAATTTTTACGTCGTTCCGTGTTTCAACGTCGACGAAGTGTTCGGTATGTTCGTAGAAACCGATGAAAACGACCATGCGCTGAATATCTATGCCAACTACGATATGCAGCGCCAGCAGGTCTGCGATGAACTGGAGATCACGCTCTATGGCAGTGGGATCGAGGATCAATCTCTCACCTACCGCCTGAATGCGGCAGAGAAAGAGGTGCTGCGCGAAAAGATGGACGCCTACTGCATGCAGCGGGAACATAAGCCGCTGGAGCAGCTCTGTCAGGAACTTTTGCAGGAGCAAGATGTGCCCACGCAGGAGATGCAGCTGTGACCGGCAGCGCGTTCCGCGCCGTCGCGCCCGTGTCGGCGGTTTGTGCGGCTTTCCGGACCCAGCCGAGCGCGTACCCGCCAAACACCAGAAAACCGGACGTTGCGCCGACGTGCGGGAGTGTCCGGCAGAGTTACAGCACAGAAGCCGGAGCGCCTGCGGGCGGCTTTCGGCGGAGGGAGAAGCCGCGAGCGGCGAAGCAGGAGAAAAGGCTTGGCGCTTTTCTGCGCCAGCCCATCCACTTCTGCCCGCAGTGCGGGCAGGTTTGGGCGGTAAAAACGGCGCTTTTCTGCGAGGACAAAAAGTGGATTGGCGCTGATTTTCGGAAAAAGCCAAGATTGTGCCGCTGCTGCAGGCACTATTTTGGCGCTTTTCATTTTTGGAGGAGGTGAACGCCATAAAAACAGAGGAAAAACGCCGTCATTCCGTCTGGCTGGACGATGCAACATGGAGCAAGGTGCAGTACCACTACAAGCTGGACGGCTGCACAACGCAAAATGACTTCATTGACAAAGCAATTCAGTTCTATTGCGGCTATCTGCAAAGTGAGTATGCCGGAGACTTTCTGCCGAAAATCCTTGGAGAAACGCTCGAAGCCATCCTCAGTATGTTTGGGGATCGCATTGGCAAGCTGCTTCTGAAGCAAGCCGTCGAGCAAAACGTCTGCAACCATATCCTTGCCTCGGACACGGATATTGACGCGCAGACATATCAGCAGATGCGTGGAAAAAGCTATCAGGAAGTGCTTCGGACGAATGGTCAGATCTCGTTCCCGGAGGTGCTTCGGCAGAAAAGCCGGTGGTAACGAATGGCGCGGCTGATCCAAAAAACCGGCTTCATCAGCCGCAAAAGCGCGGACGGCTACATGAAGTATATCGCCACACGCGAGGGTGTCGAGGTGCTGACCGGTAAAGGCCCCGCGACGGAAAAGCAGACAGAGATGGTCACAAAGCTGCTCAAGGACTTTCCAGATATGCGAGATTCCTTCGAGTATGAGGACTATAAACAGGCGCCGACGCTGCACACTGCGTCGGCGTTCATTTCTGCTGCGTTAGACACGCATATGCAGAATCTTCAATCCGAAAACGGATATCTCAAGTACATTGCTACGCGCCCCGGCGCGGAAAAGCATGGCGCGCACGGCCTGTTCGGTCGAGAGGATAATGCAAACCTGAGCGCGGCGATGCACGACTTGACCGCGCACGACGGAAACGTTTGGACGATCATATACTCTCTGCATCGTGAGGACGCGGAGCGGCTTGGTTATAACAATGCAGTGGCATGGCGGAAGCTGCTGGTCAGCCAGCAGAACAAATTTGCCGAAGCCTTTCATGTCCCAGCGTCGGCGCTGCACTGGTATGCGGCTTACCACGACGCGGATACGCACCCACACATTCACATGATGCTCTGGACAGATCAGGAGACAATTTTGAAACGGGATTCTGTTGTGAAATTGCGCTCTGTGATGACAAACAGCATCTTTCAGGCAGAATTAGAAAATCTCTATATTCGCAAGGATGCCGCGTATAAAGACGTGACCGAAGCGGCGCGGGCAGTCATGCACGATTTGGTTGACTGCATGGAATCCGTCTCCGAACCGCCCGCATCTATCCAAGGAAAGCTGTTGGAGCTTGCGCTGGAGCTGCGCACAGTCAGCGGCAAAAAGCAGTACGCCTATCTCAAAAAGCCGCTCAAGGATATGGTAGATTCCATCGTGGATGAACTGGAGAAGCTGCCGGAGGTGGCAGCGTATTATTCCGTCTGGAATGGCTTGCGTGACACGCTGGAGGGTTACTACAAAAACCGGCCCCGGCAGCACAATCCGCTCTCCCAACAGAAAGAGTTTCGCGCGATCAAGAACGCAATCATTCAAGAAGCGGAGCGTTTGAGGGAACAGATGGAGCAGACGCAGACAGCGGCTGAACAGAAATCTTCGCAAGATGAGGAACCGTCTGCGGAGAAAACTTCATCGGACACTTCTACAAATCCGACACTTGTAAGTGAAAATACTTCGTCCGAGACTTCACATTCTGCGCGGCTTTCGTCCGAATATCTTCTGAATTCTACGGTTCGATTGTTCCACCAGATGGGACAAATCTTCCGCGACAACGCCGCGCCGCCCAGCAATCCAATGGGCATCCGCGTCGATTCCAAACGCCGCAAAAAGCTCATGCAGAAGCGGCTGGCGATGGGTCATAAACAGGATGACCATGAGCAAGAGCAAAGCTATGGACAGGTCATACGATAAAACAGGCGGCACTGGTTTTACAGCGCCGCCTGCCTAAATATTCGCTTAAAAGTCTTCGGTCAATGCGCGTTCACAATACGCCTTGAGCGCTGGAACGTCTTCTGTTGCCGTCTGCCAGATACGATCTTTGTCCATCGAGCCATAATCGTGCGCAAACATATTTCGCATATTCTTGATCGCACGCCAATCCATCTGGGGTTTCGTTTTCTGCACATACGCATCGGAAAACTTACCGGCAAGTTCGCCGATTTGAAGCAGGTTCATGCTGACAGAGTCCATGTAGTCCTGATCTTCCAGAAAGACATCAAACTCCCGACCGAAGCGGGAAAGCGTTTTTTCAATCCGATTGCAGTACTCCAGAATGTGCGCCAGGATCTGCCCGTCGCGGTTAGGAAAGCTCATACAGCAGCACCCGATCCTTTCGCAGATTTTCGAGGAAGGCTTCGTCTTTGTTGTACTTGAGCGAGCCGGTTGTTACAACGTCGATGCTCTTTTTGAGCGCGTCTTCCAGGTCAGCATACAGACCACCGAGGGCAAACAGACCGCGCAGCTTGGGCGCGTCCACGCACAGATCCACATCGCTGGCGGGTGTTGCGTCGCCTCTTGCGTAGGAGCCGAACAGAAACACTTTGTCTACGCCGTGCTGCTTTGCAATCGGCGCGACGATCTCACGGATCTCATCGATCGAATATACTTGCGTCTGCATTCCGTGCGCCCCCTTCCTGTAACCAGTATACCCTAAAACAAAACTCTTTGCAACAGCAGAAAGTGGTGAGAAAAATCAGCAAATTTATCGAATTTACTCCAGAACAGAAAGAACACGCCGCGTCCGTCGACCTCGAAGAATTTCTCCTCCGGCAGGGTGAAAAGCTCATCAAGTCCGGGCGGGAAAAGCGGCTTGCCAGCGACCACAGCGTCACGGTACGCGGCTGCGAGTGGTTCGATCATGCGTCAAATGAGGGCGGCCGCGCTGTCAGCTTTATACAAAAATATTACGGCAAAAGCTACGTTGAAGCGATGTCCATGCTGCTGGGCGAGAGTATGGAGCCGGTTTATCCGCAGGCGGAAAAACAGGAACAGGCCGATCAAAAGCCCTTTGCGCCGCCCGTTCCGAACGCGAATATGCACCGTGTGTTTGCGTATCTGCTCAAAACGCGCGGGCTGGATGCCGACGTGGTTTCGTATTTCGCCCGCAGGAAACTGCTCTACGAAGACGTGGCGCATCACAACGCCGTGTTCATCGGCACGGACGAAGGAAACTGCCCACGCCACGCGCATCTGCGCAGCACGAACAGCTTCGGCAAGGCCTTTCGCCTGAACGTCGAGTCCAGCGACCCGCGTTACAGCTTTCATCATACCGGCACAGACGGGAGCCTTTATGTGTTCGAAGCTCCCATTGATATGCTTTCGTATATCTCTATGAATCCGTACCAGTGGCAGGAGCATAGCTACGTCGCCTGCTGCGGCACGTCTCCGATTCCGGTCTTGCAGATGCTGAAACTGGAGACGCAGATCGTCTATCTGTGTCTCGACAATGACAAAGCTGGTCATGCTGCAAGTGAACGGATGGCAGAGCTTCTGCGCGAACGCGACGTTATGACGGAACGACTTGTACCGGAACTGAAAGACTGGAACGACGATCTGCTCCACGCTCAGAAGGAGGAACTTGCGCCATGCCTGAGTCTGTAACGCCGTTGATCGCGGTCGGTGTGGTGATCGTTCTGTTCATCGTCCTGCTGTCCGCTCTCACGAACAATTGCTCGCTCAACGGCATCAAGTCCAAAACCGTGGGCGACGGTCAGCACGGAACTGCGCGATGGGCGACCACACAGGAGGTCAAAAAGACATTTGCAAACGTGCCGTTTGATGTTGCTTCATGGCGCGCAGGAAAGAATTTGCCGGAGGTGCAGGGACTGATTCTCGGCAGCACGCAGCGCGGCAAGCAGCTCGATGCGCTTGTCGACCGCGACGATGTGCATTGCCTGATGATCGGTGCGTCCGGTGTCGGTAAAACTGCCTTTTTTCTGTATCCCAATTTGGAATTTGCCTGCGCCAGCGGCATGAGCTATCTGGCGCTTGATACGAAGGGGGATTTGGCAAGAAATTACTGTACGATTGCGAAAAAGTACTATGGCTACAACGTTTCTGTGATCGATCTTCGCAACCCGACACGCTCAGACGGGAGCAATCTGCTGACGCTCATCAACCGATACATGGACATCGCGCGGGAGCATCCGGACAACCTTGCGGCGCGGGCGAAGGCGGAAAAATACGCGAAGATCCTCGCCAAAACCATCGTCAATCCGGGCGGCGATGAGCAGGACCGCGGACAGAATGCGTTCTTCTATGATGCAGCCGAAGGACTTCTCACGGCGGTCATTCTTCTGCTTGCCGAGTACGTTCCACTCGACAGCGCAGGACATGAAAAACGTCACATCGTGTCCGTGTTCAAGCTGGTGCAGGAGCTTCTCGCACCCAGCGGTCAGAACAAGAAAACCGGCTTTCAGGTTTTAATGGACAATCTTCCTTCGACGCATAAAGCCAGATGGTTCGCGGGCGCGGCGCTTAACACCTCCGAACAGGGCATGGCGTCCGTCATGTCCACGGTGCTGTCCAGACTGAACGCATTCCTCGATTCTGAGCTGGAGCAGGTGCTTTGCTTCGACAGCGCCATCGACGCGGAACACTTCGCCGCTGAGAAATCCGCAATCTTTCTTGTGCTGCCGGAGGAAGATTCAACCAAAAACTTTATGGCGGGTCTGATGATCCAAAACCTCTCGCGGGAGCTGTTTTCCGTTGCAGATGAACACGGCGGCAAGCTGCAAAACCGCGTTGTCTTCTACTGCGACGAGCTTGGCACAATGCCGCCCTTTGACATCCTGCCGCTGTTTTCTGCCGGTCGAAGTCGTAAGCTGACGCTCGTGCCAATCATCCAAAGCCTCGCGCAGTTAGAGAAGAATTACGGCAAAGAAGGTGCGGAAATTATCGGTGACAACTGCCAGGATACGATCTTCGGCGGCTTCGCGCCAAACAGCCAGACGGCGGAGACGCTCTCTAAAGCCCTCGGCAGCCGAACAGTCCTTACCGGTTCCGTAAGCCGCGGCAAAGACAGCAACAGCCAGAGCTTGCAGATGGTGGAGCGTGCATTGCTCTCACCGGATGAACTGAAAAGTCTCCCGAAGGGTAACTTCATTGTCATGAAAACTGGTACGCATCCGATGCGTACCAAGCTGCAATTATACTTCAAATGGGGCATTTCGTTTGAAGAACCGTATCAGGTGCCGGAACGCGCCCAGCGAGAAGTCTATTACGCCGGAAAGGAGGAATTGCTGATGAATATCAAGAAAAGCCTGTATTCGCAACCACAGCCGGTCACGGCATCAAAGCCGGACGGCTATATGAGCAGCTATGCCGAGAAATGAGCTTCTTCGGCGAAATCTACGCTGATCCTGACCTGCCGCACCGAGCGCGGACGGTCTATATGTACCTCCGTGACCGCGCAGGCGGCGGGAGCTGCTGGCCGGGCATCAGGACGATAGCCCGCGACCTGCATCTCTCGCCGCGCACGGTGCAGCGGGCGATGAACGATTTGGAACGCGCCGGATACATCGAACGCCAGCGCCGCCACCGTGAAAACGGAAGCTGCACGTCAAACTTATACATCATAAATGAGGACAAATAGCAAAGCGGACGCTCCCCGCCAGGGGGAACGTCCGCGCTTTTGCTGTCACCAGCGCCGTGACACCACGGCGCAGCTTGAAGGGCCAACTCTAGCTGAGGGCAAACACAGAAAAGAAATCAAAACGATGCAAGAGTTACGTTAAAGTCACCTTAACCCGTCCATTATGAGTAATGGTTAGAGTATAAATCCCATCCACATAAGACTCTGTATAGGTGTGCTGTGTACTACCGCTTCCGATAAATTCGATCGATAGAGTAGGCTGGTTTGATACGCTAAGTGAGATGACAGTGTCACGAAGATCATATCTCTCAGTATCGCGTTTATCAAGCTTTGGATTGTCTATGTGGTAATTCATGTATTCCTGCACATACAGTTTGTTGTCTCCATTCCAGTCCGTACCATAGGAAGTCCAATCGGGATTAGAGCTCTTCCCGGCAACCCATAGCTCGTCTTTGTCTGTTCGGAAATTGTTCAACTCAATGCTAAGACTATCTGTATCTTGTTCTACAACTAAGTATGTATGCGGTGTGAGCGTGAAATTCATCGAAGATGCAAAAGCGGCAGTTGCGGGAATAATACCAGCCGTTTGATTTGTATTGTCGTTAAAAGAACTATTCATGACCAACCAACGTTCATTCCCGCCAAGCAACGTCTCTACAAATGCATCGCCTGTTGACACTTCTGGATACAATGGGTTCAGCTTCCCCTGCTTATAGGCATCTGTCTTCCCGTTGAAGTCACTCACGTACAATTTGTTGTTCCAAATGTGAGCAGGAACATCACTTTCTTGAACACGATTAGTGAAAAGCGGCAAAACACGGTAGCGGCCACTATACTGTAGAATATTCGTATCCGAAGTATTTCCATATAGGCCTGCTGCATAATTCTGCGGTAAGTACGTTTTATTGCTAGTGAAGATTCCCGCTTTGATTTCGGCAGCTACAGCGTCTCTCGACGCTGCTGGCTTTTCAGTGATATAGCGAAAAGCTGGCAGGATAGATTCTTTAAGGGCCCACGACGCTTTATCATTTACGCCCGTGCAATAGAATGGATGTTCTGCATTGAATACCACAGCGCCATTTGCATAGCATTGCAGCATATTCATTGCAAATAATGTTTCTGGGAAAGTATAAACGCGTCGAACATCTTCATACGTCACTTTATTTGTACCGCTGAAGATCCTATGATATCAGCACCGCTACGGCGTGTTTGTCCGTCTCGTTCTTTTTACCGGCCTGCGGCTTGGGGAATTGCTTGGCCTGCGCTGGGAGGATATTGATTTCCGCGCCGGTATTCTGCATGTCCGCCGGACGCTGAACCGGCTGAACAAAATGAAGCGGCCATTGCAGCCCGGAGAGCCCACGACGGAAATTGTGATCCAGACACCGAAAAGTCAAAATTCCATTCGTGCGATCCCGCTTCTGCCTGCCGTTCTTCAGGAGCTGCAGGGCTGGCAGTATGTCCAGCAGAAGGATGCAGAGCTTGCCGGAGATCAGTACAATGCAAGCGGCTACATTGTGACAAATCCGCTTGGCGGAATGATCGAACCGCGTACATTCAAGGATTATTACCATCAGATCCTGCAGGCGAGCGGACTTTGCCACTTCACCTTCCATGCGCTTCGTCACAGATTCGCCTCCAGAGCGATGGAACAGGGTATGGATCCAAAAACATTGTCTGAAATCATGGGTCACTACTCCGTATCCTTCACGCTGGACACCTATGCACATGTACTGGATGGGCACAAACAGGAAGCTGTAGCCCTTCTCGGCGATCTTTTTACCGCGCAGCCGCAGAGCGCAGTGTATCCGTTGGTCGTTACAACGGAGGACAACGGCTTGCTCCTGTTTGACCTGATCGATTTCCCAGACATAGACGCAGAAGCGTCCAACATGGCCGAGGGAATTGCCAGCATCAAAGAGCAGGCACAGGAAGCCATGCTGACGCTCCCGGTCCCGCCGGTCCCTATACCTGTCGAGCATATTCAGTTAACTGCAAATCAGTTTATCGTACAGATCGACATATAACAAACGACCCCTGCTGCAGAATTTCTGCAGCAGGGCAACTTGTCAAAGAACCCTCTGCTTTCAGGAAACGAAAGCGGGGGTTCTTTTGTAATTTGGAGAAAAATAAGCGAAAACGAAAGTACAAATGGAGTTTTTCCAACTCCATACCGCCAGTTTTTTGAGATTCATGGCAGCAAATTTAAGCCTGACCCATCGTGTGACAGCGGCCAGGCCTCGGTGGTGTGTATAACGCATCGCGTGTCTTTCCTTCGCGTCCACAAAGACCCGTTCGATCGTTTCCTTGCGCTGTGCGTAAATTTCTTTCGCACGATCCGTTTTTCGTATCTGCTCCACTAGATCTAGATACTCCTGCCAGATGTGCGTCATATGGACTTTCTGCCCCTTTTCATTTGCACCGCATTTCGCTTTGCACGGTCAGCTTCTGCACTGCTCCGGCGTGCTTCGGTAGGTCCGCTTTCCATCCCGGTCCGTCGTAGTGTGCCGCAGGATCCCGCCCCGTGGGCAGGTATAGGTGTCATTCGCCGGATCGTAGGTATATTCCCAAGGCTTGTATCTGTCCTGCCGCCCGGTGTATCTTGTATACGGAAGCACCGGGACGCTCCCGTCCTCTAGCGTTTTCTTTGCAATCCACGGGGTCTTGTAGCCCGCGTCCATTGTGACGAACTTTACTTCATTGAATTTCCTTGTGACTTCATCATACACAGCATCCCATGCCACGCTGTCGTGGACGTTTCCTGCCGTTACCTCCACACCGAGAACAAACCAGCTTTTGTCGCAGACTGTATGTGCCTCATACGCAAACTGCCGTTCATGCTCTCCTTTTACGAACATTCCGCAGTCCGGATCTGTTGTGGAGACCGTCTTTTCTGCCGTTTCTCCGCCGCCGGGATTCTGCGGATTGTTGTTGTCATCGTCCTCGATCGGCTTCTTCCCCAGCTTTTCGCGCTCTGCATTGACCTCCCGGCGAAGCTCACCGGAGTAGATCTTCGCTGCCTTTCTGACCTGCTCCTTCTGGAACTTCTTCTTATTGGCACTGGCCTTGATGTGCGTACCGTCGATGAAGACCATGCTCGGATCGACCATCCGGTTATTGAGCGCCTTGTTGAGAATATGTTCAAAAATTTCGCTGATCACTTCATCCGGGAAGCGCTTGCAGAAGGCGTAGCTCACCGTTGCGAAGTGCGGGATCTGCTCCAGCAGCCCATATCCAAGGAACCAGCGGTACGCGACGTTCACCTGTATTTCCCGGTACGTCTGCCGCAGCGACGCGATCCCGAACAGGTGCTGGATCAGCACCATCTTGATCAGTACCACCGGGTCGATCCCCGGACGGCCGTTGTCATGGCAGTAATATGGCGACAGCAACGCATACAGCCACTCGTAATCCATGACCCTTTCGATCTTCCGCAGCAGATGATCCTCCGGTACCAGCGCCTCCAGATCCACGATCACCGGCTCACGCCGTGCATCTTTCCTTCGTTCTTCCATTTCCGCACCTCGCTTTTTTCTCTATTATACCAGATTTCAAGACGCTTTTGCGGGGTTTTTTGACAGACTGACGCCGGACGCATGAAATTCATGCGTCCGGCGTTTTTCTGGTTCTTCAGCGCATCATCGTCTCCAGCAGCGAATAGGCAAACATCCATGCCATCTCCCGGCTGGGATGGTTGATGCCGTTGGCGAGCAGCGCCGTGGTATCCACGCCGTTTTGGCTGAGCAGCTTCCATTTGGCATAGCAGTCGCACACCGCAGCGCCCTGCCGTGTGCAGACCTCTCTGGCCGCGTCCAGATAGCGTTCGAGCCTGCCGTCCAGCTGGATCTTCAGCGTATCCTCCGCCACGGCGCGGATCTCCGGTACCGTCAGCTTCTCGCTCAGACGCGTGTTCATCATGTTCGGCGTCATGAAAATGATCTCCGAGCCTGCCTCCTTCAGTTTTGTAAAAATTCCGTCCAGCGCCGATGCGTATTCCTCCTGCGTCTCATCGCCGCGGCACGCATCATTCAGCCCAAAGCACACCACCGTCAGATCGGGATGATATGCCAGAACGTCGCGTTCCAGCCGCTGCAGTCCCGACGGCGCGTTGTCGCCGCTGATGCCGGCGTTGATAAACTGGACCGGCACGCCCGGATACAGCAGCGCAAACAGCTTCCGCACATCGGCGGCATAGCCGCTCTCCGGCTCAAACACGGTCTGCACCGCGCCCTCGCTCGTCAGATATACCTCAAAGCAGCCCTGCGTTACGCTGTCGCCGAGAAACGCGATGGCGACCGGCGGCGCAAAGAGATCTGCCTGCTTGGCCCGGATTTTTTTCAGGATGTTCATCTGTGTTCGTCTCCTTCTGATCCTGCCGTCCGTCCTTTGCCCCCAGGGGATCCGGACGGACGGCTTTCTCTATTTCAGATGCCGCTTTCGGTACTCCTTCGGCGTAAAGCCGGTCACCTTTTTGAACGTTTTGAAGAAATACTTCTCGTCCTGATAGCCCACGTGCTCGGCTATCTCATACGTTTTAAACTTGCCGCGCTCCAAAAGCACCTTTGCCGTTTCCACGCGCATGGACGTCAGATACGAGACAAACGGCTTTCCGAAAATGCGCTTAAACAGGTCGCTCGTATAGCTGGGGTTAAAATGCAGAAAGTCCGCCAGCTGCTCCAGCGAGATATCCTCGCGATAATGCTCACGCAAGTACTTGTCGATCACCTCGCGCAGATTTTCCTCGGGACTTGCGCTCGTGCTTTTCTTCTGCAGCTCCAAAATGCCCGTGCCGCACAGCAGAAGCTGTTCCAGCACCTGCTCCGCCGTCAGAAGGCGCGTCAGCGCGTCATGCGCCGCGGCGGCCTGCGGGCAGCCGTCCCACGGCAGCTTCAGCGCCGCCATCTGTCGGTTCATCTGCTCCCACGCCGCGCGCTTGAGGCAGCGCGGGTTCCCCTCCGGATACGCCTTCAGAAGGTCCTGCCAATAGTCGCGCAGGAGCGCGGTCAGGTAGTCCTTCTTTCCGAGCAGGATCGCCGTTGTGATCCGTTCGGCGTAGGCGCGGTTAAACTGCTCCGCCTCCTTTTGCTCCGGCCGGTCGTCAAAGGCCGCGCCCTCGCGGAGCGCGCCGTCATAGAAATAGCTCTGTATCGCGTCGTCCGCACGCCGGAGCGCCTGGCACAGGCGCTGCATGCCCTGCACGCCGTCCGCCTTTGCCGAAAGCTCCTGCGCGTAAAGAAGATAGCCTCCCGCGCCCCAGATCTCGTCCGCCGCGCGCCGGACGGAGCCGGCGGCGCTTTTTTCTTCCAATATCGTCAGCCGGCCATCCGCGTCCAACTGCTGCGCATACGGCGCGCGTTCCGTCAGCCGGACGCGCCACTGCGTCTCGCAGATCTCCCGCTCGCCCGGGACGGCCAGCATGAACAGCGTACACTCCGCTGCGCCGGATAAAAACTGCTGTTCGTCCTCGCCGCCGCTTCCGGTGCGCTGCGCATCCTGCCGCACCCCCGGCGCAATGCTTTCCAGGCAGCGCCGAAGCAGGCGGCTGCGGCTCTGCGTCTTGTCGCGCAGCGAACGCATCTGCCGCCGCTGCATCACATCAGAGATCGCGCGCTCCAGCTTTTCCTCGTCAATGGGCTTGAGCAGATATTCCTCCACGCCGTAGTGGATGGCTTTCTGCGCATAGGAAAAATTGTCAAAACCGCTGTAGATGATCACCGGCAGCTCCGGCTGCGTCTCGCGCAGCTTTGCAAGCAAATCGAGTCCGTCCTTGCGCGGCATACAGATATCCGTGATCAAAAGATCCGGCTTTTTCTTGCAGCAGAGCCGGTAGGCATCGTCGCCGTCCAGCGCCTCGCCCACGATCTCGATGGGAAAGCGGACGGATCGCAGCGCGCTTTTCAGCACGACCAGCACGAATTTTTCGTCGTCTGCAATGACAACTCTCATGAGTCCGCATCCTCCTGTTCCGCTTTTTTCATCCGCAGCCGCAGCGCGCTGTCAGCCCCCGGCTTCTGCATCACGGCCGGGAATTCGATCTCTGCCGTGGTTCCGACGCCGACCTCGCTGAAGATCCTGACGCCGTATTTGTCGCCGTAATTCAGCTTCAGACGGCTGTTGACGTTATAGATCCCGATGCTGACACGGCCGTTTCGCGGCTGGCCGGGCTGGAACGGCTCTTTGAGATCCGCGTTGATCTTTTCCAGCGCGTCCGCAGCGATGCCGCAGCCGTTGTCGACGATCCGGAGCCGTGCCGCGCCGTCCTGTACCTGCCCGCTGATGCAGATCTCGCAGTCCGCCCTCTTTTCCGTAAAGCCGTGCAGCACTGCGTTTTCCACGATCGGCTGAAGCGTAAACTTCGGCATGGACAGCGCGCGCATCTGCTCCGGGATCTCCATCGTCAACCGGATCTTGTCGTCAAAGCGATAGTCCATGATCCGGATGTAATTTGTCACGTGCTGAAGCTCCATCTGAAGCGACGTGCTGCCGTCCGCGCCGTACATATTGTAGCGCATGAACTCGGAGATATTCTTGACGATGTCGGCCACCTTTTCGTTATGCTCCGACAGCGCGATGCCGCGCATCGTCTCAAACGTGTTATAAAGAAAATGCGGGTTGATCTGCTGCTGCAGCACCTCAAGCTGCGCCTCTTTCTGCATCAGCTGCGCAGAATAGACCTTCTGGATCAGCTCTTCAATGCTGCTTGCCATGTCGTTGAAGGTCTGGCCGAGGTAGCGGAACTCGTCGTTTGACTCCGTCTCCACCTTTACGGCGTAGCGTCCCTCCTTCACCTGCTGCATGGCCGAGACCAGCTCGCCGAGCGGCCGGAACGTCCTGTGCGAGAACACGATCAGGAAGCACACCGCCGCAAGCAGCACGCACAGCACCAGCACTGTCATGATCGACTGGAGCTGCGCCATGTCACGCATCAGATACTTCATCTCGCACACATAGTCATATCGCCAGCCGGTCTTCGCTGAGACGCACGTAATGCGGATGATCTCCTCGCCGTCCGCCGTAAACACCCGCGTCTGCGCCGTTCCTGCGGGCGGGATCTCGTCCGCGCCCATATCACGGTAGGGATCGTCCGACTGGGTGGCGTAGATCCGGTTGCCCTGCTCGTCGCCGATGAAGATCGCGCCCTGCTGCAGATTGCTCTTGCCGTTGCCGCCATAGATCGTCTCAGCCAGAATGCTGTAGGGGATCTCAACAAGCGCCACGCCGTAGCTCTGCCGGTCATAGATGTTCACAATGCTGCGCGCAATGCCGATGGTCGTGTTTTCCTCGCCCCCGTGCCGGTCGAGAAAAATCACATACGCCCCCTGACGCGCCAGCGCGTCCTGGTACCAGCTCTCCTGCTCCAGCAGTTCCAGGCCGATGCCCGAGCGGTTTCGCAGGTAAAACTCGTTTCCGTAATTGTCAAAGACGTAAATACTGCGGATGTTGTCGTAAATACTCATGATCGTGACGAAGATGTTCTCCACGTCCTGCCGGTAATTGAGCTTTTCATCCGACGGCGCGCTGTGATATTCCTGCAGGATCTCAGAAAGCTGCGCGTTGACCGAAAGCTGGGCGTTGAGCTGGATCGACGTTTCCAGCTTGTTGTCGATGGCCGACGAAAGCTGCAGCAGATACTGCTCCATATACTCCGAGACCCGGTTCTGGATATTCTGCTTGGCCACGCGATAGGTGATCACGCTCACCGCCATCAGCGACAGCGCAATGAGCGGGATCACCACCAGCAGCAGCTTCTGCTCCAGCGGAAAACGGATTTCACTTTGCTTTCTTTTCAACATGGATCATTCCCTCCGGCGTAGGGACGCTGCCATAGCAGCCGTCCATACGCCGCGCGGCGTCCGCCGTCCGGGCAAAGCCCGGCTTGACCGGCCGCACGCCAAGGCCATAGGCATAGTAGAAGTAGACCGGCATCGCCGACCAGCCGTGGCAGAGGCTGCCTGCCTGGTCGAACGCATCCGCGCCGTCCTCCGTCTCCCAGAACGACGTTGCCCCCGCATAGAGCATTCTGCCCCAGATACGCGCAATATCCGCAAACACCCAGTCGAAATAGTCTTCCTGTCGTGTCAGAAGCGCCTCGTATTTGAACCGGATCATGCTGAGCGTACACGGGACCCAGTCGTTTTTGCCCGCAGCCAGCACCGGCAGGAGCCGCTCGCGCTCCGCCTGCCCGGCAGTGCCCGACAAGACGGCCAGCGCCTGCACAAGCTCGCTCTGCGCGCCGTCTTCCGCATGGAATGCGCCGTCCGTTTCATGCGCAAACGTGCGGTAGCTGCCGCTCTCTGCATCCCAGAACATGGCATGGCACGCCCGGCGCGCCTCCGCGCAGCCGCTGTGCAGCATGGCTGCGTCCCCGCGTTCGCCAAGTTCTTCGGCAAGCTCGGCCGCCGCGTCCAGAAACAGCAGGAAGAACATCTGATACGGCGCGTCAATGCGCGGTGCGAGCAGCTCGCTGCGGTAGATCGGTTCGCCCGACAGCAGGTCGTTCCACTCGTAAAAGCTCCAGTATTTTGTCTCGACCGGCACCGGCAGCAGCCCGTCCCTGCATTCACGCAGGCGGCACTGCGCCGCCAGACGGATGCTTGGCCAGAGCGCACGCACGAGTTCCCGGTCGCCGCTGTAACGCAGATAGTCGCGCACGCCAAGCACCCACATGAACGTGAAATACGGAATGGTGACGACCTCTTTGCCGGGCGTATGCAGCTCCAGAAAGCCGTCTGCCTGCATGCCGCGCGCAAGCATCCGCAGCGACGCCGCCGCAAACGCATATTCGCCGAAGCAGTAATAGCCGCACACCGCCTGATTGAGCGAGTCCATGGCATAAAGCGCCTGTTCGCGCCACGGGCAGTCTTCATAGTGCTCATGCATGCAAAGCCGCAGCGTATGTACCGCCGTGCGATAGATCTGCATATGCAGCCGGTCGCTGCAATAAAATTCGCCGCGCTCCGTTACCGGATAGTCAAGCGGGCGCACGCCCGCGTAAAGGCACTGCGCCGTTCCGCCGTTCAGCGGATGCAGATGCACCTCCAGACATCGCATGCCGATGCGCTGAAAATCGTGGCGGAAGCAGTGCGTTCCCGCGCCGAAGGTCACGGCAGTCTGGAACATGCGGCTTCCGATGTGACTGCGTACACGCAGATCGTCCAGATGCTCGCCCCAGCCAAGCTCCACGCGGCAGCCCGCCGCGGACGAGACCTCGATCTCCAGCAGCCCGCTCGATTCCTCGCCGCAGTCCCAGATCTCATAGCGGTCTGCGCCGGCGTCGAGCTGCACGTTCTTTCCCCGTGCCGACAAAAACGCCGACTCAAACGGTTCCCGGTCGCCCGGCAGCAGATAGCCGTGCGCGCAGACCGCAGCACGTTTGCGCCCGGAGAGCACCTGACGCGCGATCGGGCGCGGCGCATAGCGCCGTCCGTCCGTCGTAAGTTCCGCCGCCGGCGCATAGCGCTGCGGCTCGGCCGTCTGGTCATAGTACCAGACCATGCCGGTCTGGTTTGTCGGGACCTTGCCCGCACGATAGGCCGTATCCGCGCGGCAGAGCGTCTGCGCGCCGCTGGCTACCGCACACGCGCCTTCGCCGCGCATGACGGCGAAGATCACATATGCGCGCCCCGCCGTGTAGCAGTTGCTGGATACGCCCTGATACCACACCTCGATCTCAAGCGTGTTTTCGCCCCTGACCGCCGCGGCGGAAAGGTCGAACGTCTCATACCAGCTGGTGTCGTCCGTTCCGTCGTAGAACGCGAAGCCGATCCGTTCGCCGTTCAGGCACACCCGCGCGCGGCTGTCGCAGCTGAGCTGCAGGCTGAGCGCACCGTCTCCGTCCCACGTAAATTTCTGCAAAAACTGCACATACCGGTTCGTCTGGCTGCCGTCCGGCAGCCAGACCGGCTTTGCCTCGCGGCAGGGAAATCCATATTCTGTCTGCATTTTCCTGTTCTCCATCGGTCACTCTCCCTTTTTGTAAATCTCCGTCCATGTCTGATCCAGCCTGTCCAGCGCATCGTCAATGCTCCCGCCGGTCGAGATCTCCTCCACGGTCTTCAGGAATACCATCTGCATCCCGCTCGGCCAGTTCACATCCAGGAACGGATAGCTGTCGGTGATGCCCGAGATCAGCGTTTCCAGCACCGGATCACATCCGGCGTCAAACCCGGTTTTTACCGGCAAATTGCCGGTCTCCTGCAAAAACTGACGGTAAACATCGTCGTTTGTCAGGAAGAAATTCAAAAAGTCGATCGCCGTCTCCTTGTGTGCGCTCTGCTCACTCACGGCCAGCATGCCGCCGACCGACGACGGGATCCAGTTGACGCCGTCGCTCGACGCGGGGAGAATGAACAATCCGAAATTGCAGCCGGCATTCATGCTCCGGATCATCGACACACCCCAGGAGCCCATGACCATCATGGCCGCGCGGCCGTCCGCAAACGCGCGCAGCTGCTGGTCGTATGTCGTCTGCAGGAAGTTTTCCGTCACATAGCCGCTGTCGATCAGCGTTTTCAGCATTTCGAACGTCTTTTTCCACTCCGCGCCGTCAAAATGCCGCGTCCCGTCGGCCATTTCGCGGTCAAAGTCCGGGTTTTCCCGGTAGATCGTCGTGGCCGAGAGCGCATACGGGATCAGGCTCTGGATCCATGCGTCCTTATAGCAGACGGAGAGGGGCGTAATGCCCTCGTCCTTCAGCTTCCGGCATACGTCAAGAAACTCCTGCCAGGTGGTGGGCACCGGGAGGTCATACTGCGCAAAAATATCCGCATTGTAAAATGTACAGATATAGGTCAGATCGGTCGGCGCGGCATAGATGCTGCCCGCAAGGCTGCCGGTCTCCGCGTCTGACTCCCGCACATTTTCAAGACACGGCTGTCCGCTCAAGTCGGCAAGGTAGCCCGCCCGCGCCAATGGCAGCGCCTGCGCATAGCCCGGATGCACGCCGATGAGATCGGGGCAGTCCTGCACGGCGATGCGCGCGTCAAGCGTGGAGTTATAGTTTTCCGAGTTTAAAAACTCGCTTTTGATCTTCACGTTGGGATGCGCCTTTTCATACGCGGCGATCACGTGGCCATAGGCCTCCTCCGCCTCGCCCTGATAGTGGAAAAGGTGCAGGACGATCTGTTCCTGCTCCTGCGTCTGCTCCGTGCCGTACTCGGGCGCGGCGGCGCTGCACGCCGCCAGCATCAGAAGCGCGGCGATCACACCGAAAATGGCCAGCCGTTTTTTCATCGTTCATTTCCTTTCCAAATGCGCAAACGGACAGCTGCGGGGCACCGAAAGCTCTACGGCGTCCGCGGCTGTCCGCGCAAATAACGTATATATCCGGCAGAGCTGATCCTGCGCGGCCTTCCTGCGGTATTTTACCACATCGGCCGCCGTCGTGCAACGGCCTTCGCTCAGCCCTTGACCGCACCGCCGGTGATGCCGGCCACGATTTTTTCAGACAAAAGCAGATACAGGATCAGCGTTGGGACCAGAACGATGATGACCCCGGCAAACAGGCCGGCCCAGTCGCCGGTATACTTCATGGAGGTGATCATGTTCTGCAGGCCCATGGAGAGCGTGCGGATCTTGTCGTTGCCGTTGGCAAAGATCAGCGCCATGAAATATTCGTTCCAGATGTTCATGAAATTAAAGATCGTCACGGTGATGATGCCGGGCGAGGCCATCGGGATCATGACCTTCCACATGGCCTTCATCTCGGAGCAGCCGTCGATCATGGCCGCCTCAGCCAGCGCCGTGGGGACGGTGGAGAAAAACGCCGTGAGGAAATACACCGTATACGGCAGGTTCAGCGTCGTGTACAGGATCACAAGCGTGGACAGGTGCCCGACGAGATTCGCCTTGACAAACCAGCAGTAGATCGGGATGACAAGCATGACCTGCGGGATGCTCATGCCGACGACAAAGGCGTTGAACGTCTGCTTTCTGCCGAAGAACGTTTTCTTTGACAGCACATAGGCCGCCGGCGCGGCGATCAGGATGATCAGCACGCACGGGATCCCCGTTGTGATCAGCGAGTTTACAAAATAGTGCGCGACATGGTTGCGCTCCCATACGCCGGTATAGTTTTCAACGTGGACGCCGCTTTGCAGCAGTCCGTTTGAAAAGATCTCCTTTGTGGTGCTGAACGAGGCCAGCACGATCCAGCCGAACGCAAACACAAAGAACGCGACCCAGAGGATCAGCGGAAGATAGCGCAGCAGTCCGACCGCACGCGCGCCGGTAAGCTTCTTTCTGTTTTTCATCAGTATTCCAGCGCCTCCTCCTTGAACACCCGATTCATGATCAGATAGCACGCCAGCACCAGCAGCGCCACCACGACGCCGACCGCCGCGCCCGCGCCGATATCCAGAACGCTGCCGGAGTCGGCTGCGCCGAACACCTTTTCGTACAGGAAATAGACCGGCGTAATGGTCTTTGTGTTGATGCGCGTGGAGAACATCTTCGCCCAGACAAAGAAGTTGACTGCGCCGACTGTCCAGAGCGTGATGCAGGTTCGGATCACATTCCGCAGAAGGGGAAACGTAATTTTCCAGAATTTGATCCAGGAATTCGCGCCGTCAATTTTGGCGCTTTCATAGATATCCTGCGGGATTCCCTCGATGCCGGACAGCAGGATCAGCATGAAATAGCCGACGCTTCCGTAGACATAGGAAATCAGCATCCCCCAGAACAGCCACGACGGCGAAGTCCAGTTGATCTTCGCCAGCGCCGTCCAGCCCAGCGCCGTAAACAGCTGCATGAGCAGGCCGAATTTGTTCTGGAAGATATATTGCAGCCACATGGTAGACAGTGCGACTGCCGAGATGGTATTGGGAAGATAGATCGCCGAGCGCCAGAATTTCTTACCCTTGACGCCGGACGCGAGAATGACGGCAAAGAAAAGTGCAATCCCAAGCGTCAGAATGCCGCCGACCAGCCAGATGACGCCGATATTTTTAAGCGATGCAACGAAAACGCTGTTCTGGAACAGACCGATATAGTTGTCCAGCCCCGCAAACTGCCACTCAGACGTGCTGCTGCTGATCGCGGGCAGCCGATTCAGGCTCATCAGGAGCGTCCGGATGAGCGGATACGCGAACATTACCAAAAAGCAGATAACCGCCGGGCCAATGGACGCCAGAATGAAAAACGTTTGTCTTTTTTTCAATGTGATTTCTCCCTCCGTTCATCGCCGTGCAGGCGATGCTAAGGTTTTTTCGCAGGCGTCTGGACTCGTACCTGCCACAGGCAGGAGGGCTCGCGTCCTCCTGCCTGTCGATTGCGAAACTTACTGGAGCTGGGACTGTACGCCGGAAACGAAGCCCGCGCCGTCAACAGAGCCCGCCAGCAGCTCGGCGAACATACCGTTGACAACGGCGTTCACGTCGGAGTTGCTGCTGTACATGCCGCACCAGGGAATGACGTCGGTGGACTGCGCCTGCAGCTCGCCGGCGCTCTTGAGGTTCTCAGGCAGCTCGAGGCCGTCAACAACAGGCATTGACTGCGCCTTGTCGACCATATCCTGCTGTGTCTGGACAGAGGTGAACTCCTCCAGCAGCGCCAGAGCCTCTTCCGGATGCTCGCAGCCCTTGGTGATGCCGAAGAACTGGCAGCCGGTGGAGTAGGTGGTGTAGGGATACTCGGCGTTGTCGGGAGCCGGGAAGAACATAGCACCCCACTGGAAGTCATCGCCAGTGATGTCATGCACTTCGTTGGGCAGCCAGGAGCCGTTGTAGTACATGGCGGCAGTGCCCATTGCGAATTCGCCGTTCTGCGCGGACGGGAAGACGTTGGAGCCGCAGCTGTCGGAGAAGTAGCCGTTCGCACGCATTGCAGCGAAATCGTCTGCCATCTGGGCGACGGCGGGATCGCTCCAATTTGCGCCGGTGGTGTCGCTGAGCAGCTCAGTGACCCAGTCCGGGCCCTTCATCATGGCGAGATAGGTGCCGTAGAGGCAGGGATAGTAGGCATCGTCGACCGTGATGGGATCATAACCGGCGTCCTTGATTTTCTGGCAGACATCCATGAACTCAGACCAGGTGGTGGGCATGGCGTCGATGCCGGCCTCGGCAAAGATCGCCTTGTTGTAGTAGATGGTGCCGACGAACGGCTGAGAGGGGATGTAGTACCAGGACGTGCCGTCGGAAGCGAAGCTCTTTGCAAACGCTGCCATGCCGGCGGAGATAGCCTTTTCGAAGTCGCTGCCTTCCATGTAGGAGGTCAGATCCATCAGATAGTCCTCGCCAAGCAGGTTCACGATCTGGTCAAAACCGCTGTCGACGATATCGATGGCGTTGCCGGAATCGATGCTCGCTCTCAGGATCTCACGGACATCGCGGCCCGCCCAGTTGACCTCGACGGTGCAGTCGGGATGCGCTTGCTCAAAGCGGGCGATCGCGGCCTTGTAGACCTCGGCCTGCGCCTCGTTCTCCGTCCACTGTGCCCAGTAGTGGATCACGATCTTGTCGCCGTCAGACTCGGCGGGAGTCTCGTCGGCAGTGGTTTCTTCTGCGGGCTTGTCAGCCGTGGCAGTGGTTTCTCCTGCGGGTGTGTCGGCAGCCGGCGTCTCCGCTGTCTTCGCGCAGGCAGCCATGCCGAAAACCATCAGCGCCGCAAGAAGCAATGCAAGCAGTTTTTTCATGTTGATTCCTCCATCAAATTTTTTGCTTTCCGCACGGTCGTCCGGCGGAAGCATCAGAGATTTTCTCTGTTATTCTGATTATATTGCAAAAAGCAGGGAAAAAGCAGGAGAGGAATCTTGTAAAAAAGGTGTCTTTTTTTTGGCTGGCATCTGCGGCTTTTGTGGAAAATATCAAAAAACGGCCCCGCTCAGTGAGCGGGGCCGCTTCAACTTGTATCATGCGAACACTATGGATCAACTTCCAAAATTAGGGCAATACCGCACAAATGCTAGGATGTGCATTGGCCGGGAAGCCATTTTGTAAAAACCAATAGGATTGCCCCATGCTTTGGCTCACGGAGTACACTGATTCAAGTTGCCAGGCAAGGCCTGTCAGTCAGAATCAGATTCGCTAATGCGAACATGATATTGAATTTGGCTCTCTGCTTTTCGAGCCCTCGGTATCGTGTTTTTCGGAAACGCAGCTGTTTCTTGACAACACCGAATACGTGCTCTACTTTCGCACGGACAGAGGACTTTGCGTGTTCTGCTTTCTTTGCGGCATACTGGCCGCTTTTGCTCAGTTTCTTCACTTGGGATGGCCGGCGATTGATTCTGTATTTGATTTTGCGGCCAGCCTTGTTGCGGATGATCGCATCATCATGTTTTCCCGCACCGAGATAACCGCTATCACCGTAAACGACCTCTTCTTCTCCGGTCAGCAGCTTTGATGTTTTTGTGACATCATGGACGTTGGCTGATGTCGCCTCCACGGTATGAACCAGTCCGCTGTCCTTGTCAACACCGATATGTGCCTTATAACCGAAGTACCAGGTATTGCCTTTTTCACCTGATGTGCATCCGGATCCTGCTTCTTCTCACTGTTTTTGGTAGAAGATGGTGCGGAAATGATGGTGGAATCCACTATCGTTCCCTTTTTCAGAATGAGGCCTCGTTCCATAAGTGCGGCAACCACCTGAGAGAACAGCTTTTCCTGCAATCCGTTCTTGATCAGCAGATTGCGAAAACGGCCAAGGGTATCGCCGTCTGGACCCTGATTGCTGGAATCGATGCCGCAGAAATCCGAAAACGCACGGCTGTCGATTGCTTCTGCTGCGGTTGCCTCATCACTCAGGTCGTAAAGATTTTGCAGCAGATACAGCCGCAGCATGATCTCCAGCGGATAGGGCTTATTGCCACGCTCTCCTTTGTAATAGCACGGCCGAATCAGGGATAGCCATTCCTTCCACGGGGACGATTCGTTCGATCTGACTCAGAAACTCTTTTTTCTTTGTCCGCACCTGCGCCAACTCATCGCTGAATGCGGAAATCGTCATCTGTTTATCCATGCGTCCATTTTATCACACTTTGCATTCGCTTTGCTTTTTTGCGGTATTGCCTTAAATAATTCCGCCTTCCCGGAACCGGGAAGGCGGAGATTTTGAGAAACAAAGTTTTATTGACGCAGTATCGTGTCAAGAAACGCGTCAACCTGACAGATCGTATCTTCATTGACCGTTTGACTGCCCTTTTTCCGAACGACCGTCATGTGGCCGCTGCTTTCTTCCTCCTGTACCAGCCGAAAGGTAACGGGAGCATCGGCCAGCTCGCCGCGGTGCGCATACAGCGCGCAGCCATCGGGGGTCACTTCAACGTCCTCGCTGCCTTGCAGGACAAGTGCCGGAACATTGGCACGGGAAAGCCCCGCCGCGGCGGTCGGGCTGCAATTCCTTCCAAACAAAATGCGCTGCATCGGCAGGATCAGGCCGCACAACAGCTTTCCGAATTTGGGTATGTTTCCGGTCGCCTGCGCGATAACAGCCTCGTCCGATGAGAAAAACGGCGCATAGGCTACGATCCCGCTCACCGGCTTATCCGTGCATTGCCGCACCGCACAGACGGCGTATGCGCCCATGCTGTGCCCCATCAGGATGACGGGACGGGAACCGTCATCGACAAAATCAAGCGCATGTTTCAGGTCGATCACCGCCTGCGGGAAGCCGTAAAAATGTCCGGTGCTGCCCTGATAGCCGCTGTATGCAAACGCGAACACCTGATATCCCTGTGCGGCAAAGTGGTGGATCTCCGGCAGATAATACGCGATGCCCGTTCCCATTCCGTGGGCAAAAACAAGTAAACCGCGCGTCCCCGCCTCATTCCAGAGATACCCTGCAAGGTGATTTCTGCCGCTGGGGAATGTCACCCCGCGCCCGTCTATGTTCGCTTCCGGCCGCTTTTCCGGGCGGAACATGGCGGCGTTCACAAGAAAGGCGGCAATGAAGAATATGATCGGCAAAAGAAGTATGAATATCAGCATACGCTCCCTCTCTCAGATGCCTCAATGCACATTAAGCGATGCGTATTGCTCATTATACTCGAAAAAGGCAACTTGTCAATAGGGTGCGGTTCGGAACGCGGTCGGAGCCAATGGCACTATAAAACATGACGCACCTTTTCAGCATGGTTTCTGCGGCTCGTCAAACAGTCCATGCGCAGCTGCAAAAGAGCATTGGATCCCGGTTTCCCGGTCTCCAATGCTCTTTTTGTTTTATTTACGCGGCTTTACGCGAAGCGCTTATTTGCCAAGCTCACAGAAGCGGTGCAGAATCGCCGCCACCTGTGCGCGTGTGGCATTGCCCTTGGGGTTGAGCTTGCCGCCGCTGCCCTTGACCAGTCCCTGACCGACTGCCCAGTTCATCGCGGAAACCGCGTAGCTGCTGATCTCATTGCGGTCGGAGAAGCGCGAGAGGTTATCCTCCAGCGTCACAAGGTCAAGACCCTTATAGACGACATAGCGGAACAGGATCGTCGCCAGCTGCTCACGCGTGATGTTTGCCTCCATGTTCGTGCCGTCGGAAATGCCGTTCTTCATCGCCCATTCGCGGCCTGCGGCGTACCACGCCGCACCCTTGGTCGTGTCAACGCCCTCCATGCGCGCAAGGATCGTCACGATCATGCCGCGCGTGGTCGATGCGTCCGGGCCAAAGGCTGCGCGGCCTGTGCCGTTCATCATGCCCTTTTCATAGACATACGCAACGTCCTCATAGAACCAGTCGCTCTCGCGCACGTCGCTGAACGGCAGCTTCGTGCTGTCCGATGCAGACGGCGTGGTGGGCTTGACCGTAGACGGATAGCTCGGGATGACCGGCTGCTCGTTTGCGGCCTGCTCGCTGCGCGCGGCGGCCAGCGCCGTCCTGACGTTCTCGGTCAGCGTGTTGAGCTCCGTCTGATACACGGTGTCGCCCGCGGCCGCAATACCGGCCTCCAGCGCGTCGATCGCGTCCTGCAGGGCGTTCATGGTCTTTTCCGAAACCAGACGCAGCGAGCCGTCGCTCACAGCATTCTTTGCCTCGGCCAGAGCCGCAGCGGCCTCCGCCGTGCTGACGGTGAACTTTGCAAGCTCCGCGTCCGCGGCCTTGATAAGGGCGTTGATTTCGCTCTGCGTGCTGTTCTCGTCGGCGATCGCGTCCTTCAGCGCCTTGATCGCCGCGTCAAGCGCGGTGGTATCCTCGCCGGTGATCTTTGCGCGCGCCGCTTCCAGCGCCTCGAGTGCTGCGTTTGCCGCGTCACTGTCAACAGCCGGCGTGCCATAGGCCTCGACCTCGCCGATCTGCATCAGATAGCCGTCCCTGCCTTTGTCTACCAGCTTGTCGCCGTAGACACGGACAAAGCGTGCCGTCTGCGCGTCAAATCCGATCTCGCGCCAGCCCTCCATGCCCGGATCGCCATTTCTGACCGCGACATCCGTCCACGTCGTGCCATCGAGCGAAACCTGCACGCGATAGTCGACCGGGAATGCGAAGCCGCTGCCGCCATAGATGCGAACCTTGTTCACGGCGAACAGATCGCCCATGTCAAACGCGCACCATTCATGCGCGGTCGCCTCGTCGTGGTTGACGCCGACATTCGACGTCCAGCCGTTGCCGTTCTGTGCAATGCCGTCGTTGAGGTATTCTGCTGCCCAGCCCCACTGCTTATACGTGCCGTCGGGCGTGGTGCTGGAAACGTAGTACTTCTTGTTCAGAAGCAGGTTGCTGTCCGGTTCATAGTGCACGACCTCATCCTCTGTCGTGCCGGGCGCCGGCGTGGGGATGGTGCCGTCGTCGTTGTAGATCTCAAGCTCGCTGGCCGCGCAATAGGTGCTGTTCGTCGCGGCGACGTTTACGCGCACATAGCGCGCCGTCTGCGCATCAAACGTGATGGAATAGGCCGCGCCGTTTTCCATCGTCTTATCCGCGGCGGTGTAGACGACCGCCCAGCTCTTTCCATCCTGCGAGACCTCGATCGTGAAGTCCTTCGGCATGCCCTGACCGGCGCTGACCGGCCCCATCTCACCAGCTGCCGGATAGAGGTCGACGCGGTTAAACGTCTTGCTCTCACGCAGATCGGCCGTGATCACAGCCTGCTGCGTGCCGACCGACTTCCAGCCGTTGTTTGCGTTTTCCGGCTCACGCACACCGTCGTTGAGCTTGCTGATATACCAGCCGTTGCCGCCCTCGGAGCTGTCGGCGTAGACATTTGCGTCCAGCGCGATGTTCGCGTTTTCTTCCTTGCCGCTCTCGTAGACATAGCCCGCCGGAAGCTGATACAGCGCGCCGTCGCCCGCTGCCAGCGTCACGGTCAGCTCGCCGCCGCTGAGCGCCGCATCGAAAAGCGTGCCGTCCTGCGCGCTCACGCGCTTGAGGGACGTGATCGCGCTGTCGAGCTTTACGCGGATGGTGGCTGCATTTGTGTAGTCATTGTTGACCAGCATCATGTAGCCCTGCGTGCCGTTCTTTTCCTTGAGGTAGGAGACCGTAAAGTTCGTGCTGTCCACGCCCTGCGCAAAGAAGCCCTCGGGAATGGGCAGATCGCCCCACGTCTCGCCGTTGAGATAGATCTCCTCCGCGTTCAGCCTGGCAAGCGTCGTGCCGAGCGCGTGGATCTCGCTGTTAAGCTGCTTGACCGCCTCATAGCTCTTGGGATTCGGCGTACCGTCCAGAAGGATGATGCCGTCGGCAAACGGCTCGGAGCGGTTGCTGGGGGTAAACCATGTGAAGTAGGAGAACTGTTTATAGCCAAAGGCCAGACCCATCATGGCCTCATAGCGGATCTCGGATGCAGACGGCGCACGGTACGCACCCGGGATCTGAACCGACTGCAGATAGTTTGCCGTCTTGACGTCGTTTTCTCTGCCCACTTCCCAAACGGCGCGCATATTGCCAAGGAAGCCGGAGCGGTTCATGGCTGTGCTGTTGTCGGGATAGGGGTACAGGTCGTACATCAGATAATCCTGCGGATAGCCGCCCGCAGCGTTCAGCTTGAGATAGTCGTTCATCTGATCCTTTGCCTGCTCCAGCGTCGCATATGCCCACGCCGGGAGGAAGTTCAGATGCATATAGCCGTTGGGATCGGCCTGCTTCATGGCCTGATGCACGGCGTTATACGGGTTGGCGTTCGCCGGCTCGTCCAGGATATAATAGCCCGCCACGCCGGGGACGTTGCGATACTCGCCGATCAGAGATTTGATCTGCTCCGCCGTCAGGCTCATGAGGTTGCCGCCAAAACGGCTGTCCGCGACGCTCACGTGCATGCCGTATTTGTTGGCGTATTCCGCCATCTTAAGGTTCGTTGCCTTGCTGTTGAGGTCGTTGCCGGTAACGTTGTTGACAAAGTTGATCCCGGCGTCGGCCATCAGCTTGTACTGCTCATCCCAGCGGGAATCGTCGCTGACCTTGTCCATATACTCGCTTGTGGGCGGCCAGAAGATGGAGATGAGAATGTTGTCGTCAAAGCTGAATTTCTTTTCAACGACCGTAACGGAGATCTCTTTTTTGATGTTCTCGCCGTTTTCGTTTCTTGCGGAGTTTGCAACGGTCGCGGTGATCGTCGTGCTGCCAACGGCTTTGGCCGTGATCACACCGTTTTCGTCAACGGAGGCGATAGCCGGATCTGCGCTTTCCCAGCTGACGCTGTGATCCAGCTCGTCAACTGCCGTAACCGTCACCTTGACGCTGTCGCTTTCGCCAACGGTCAGCTCCAGCGCGCTCTTGCTCACATCCACTGCAAAATTGTTTGCGCTGAGCGTGCCGAATGCGGCCAGCTCCGACAGCTGCACAACATAGGCTCCGTCGTTTGCGGCATATGCGCGCTTCGTCACATACAGCCGGACGTAGGAAGCCTCCACCGGTTCTTCCAGATCAAAGCAGACCGGCGCGCCGGGCGTTTTCTGACCGGTGACCTTTACCACATCCGTCCAGTTCTTGCCGTCGGACGAAACCTGCAGCTGATAGTCGATTGGGAACGCATAGCCATACTTGCCATCGTCCGAGCGCGGGAAGATCACAAAGCGGCTGAGCTCATACGTCAGGCCAAGGTCAATGCTTGCGTACGCGACCGTATCCGCCGATGCGCCCTCAACGGGCAGCGTCGTCCAGCCGTTCGCGCCGCCGTAGCCGACGACGCCTCGGATATAGCCGTCGTTCAGCAGCATGCTGCCCCAGATGCCCTCCGGCGCAACATAGTCGGACGAAACGCTGACCATCTTGTTCAGCGCTGCGTTTTCCGTGCCTTCGGGCTGCCATGCGCGCAGGTCATAGCGGCCCGGCGTGCCAAACACCGCAAGCTCCGACAGCTGCACCATGGTTCCGCCGCGCTTTGTCACATAGATCCGGACATTCTTTGTCGTGACCGCCGTCTCCAGATCGAAGAAGACCGGCGCAGTGGGCGTGGCCTGACCCGTCACCGTGACGAGATCTGTCCAGGTCTCGCCGTCGTCCGAGGTCTGAAGCACATAGTCCACCGGGAAGTTATTTGCGTATTCGCTGTCAGAGCGCGGGAATACCACGATCCGGCTGATCTCATACGACGCACCGAGGTTGATGGCCGCCCATGCAACCTTGTCGGCTGCTGCCCCCTCTTCAAATGGGTGCGTCGTCCAGCCGTTCGTGCCGTAAGGCGCGGTCGTTGAAACAATCACACCATCGGTCAGCTGGACAGATTCCCAGCAGCCGAGTCCCTCTTTAAAATCAGAGGACACGCTGACTTTCTTGTTCAGCGCAATGTTCGCCGTGCCGTCCAGCGCCCACGAGGCGATATCATCCTTTGTGCCGGTGGGCTTCTCATCGCCGCCCGATTCCTGCACGACCGTGCCCCAGATGGCAAACTCCTGCAGCTGCACCAGCTTGCCGTCGTTGCCCGCGCCGCCAATGGAATCCTGCGCATAGCGCTTTGTTACATTCAGCCGCACATAGCGCGCCTCCACAGCGCTGTCCAGCTCGTAGAAATACGGTTCGGCCGGGTCTTTGGGCGCGCCGGTCTGCTCTGCCGCAACGCTCCACATCTCGCCGTCCAGCGAGGTCTCGATCTGATAGTCGGTCGGGAAAATGGCGCCTGCGCGCGCAAATACGCCGAATTTGGATACCGAGCAGCGCCTGCCCAGATCAAAGGTCAGCACAACCTGCACGCTCGCGTCCGGCTCGCTATCATAGGGGTTTGTGGAAAATCCCTGGCCATCCAGCACGCCGTCGTGGACAAAATCCTTGCTCCAGTGCTCACTGGGCATTTCATAGCTGTTTTCCTGACCCATCGCATTATGCGTGCCGTTTGACACTGTCAGCGTCGCGCCCACAGCCAGATTGGTTGTTCCGGCCGGAGCGTAGTCGCTGAGCGACGCGTCCGCCGCAGCTACCGCGGGCAGAATGCCGAGCAGCATCGCCAGCACCAGAACCAGCGTCAGCCAGCGCCGAAAACTTCTGTTTTTCATTTGTATACCTCCTCATTTCTCTATGTGCATAAAAGCCAGAGCCGGCCTACGCCTTTTCACCGTCTATTTGCACAATTCTATAGATAAGTATAAGGATTTTCTGAACAAATGAGAGTCAACGCTTTTTGTGCGATTGGTGTCTTTTTTTTCACTGGAAGCAAATGCTATTGTGGATTTTGCGCATTCCGCCGCACAATTTTCTCTATCATTCACACGCCATTCGCATTGATTTGTTTGGCTTTCTATGGAATTTTTATTGAAATCGTCAAAATTAACTCAGATTAGTTTTGTTATTCTGCTATCGGTTTTGTCAAAAGGTTCTTTCCCACGCAAACTGCCCGCAGACAGCGGCACTAATTGGGGGGCAAAATGGGGGTAGGGAAAGCAGGCACGCAGTACTGGACCTGCAGAATTTCAGATATCTACACCTGTCGAGCATATTCAGTGAACTGTAAATCGGTTTATTGTATAGATCGACATATAACAAACGACCCCTGCTGCAGAATTTCTGCAGCAGGGATGCGCGATTGTAGTACAGTATTTTTTGTGTTTTTTGCCGGAAAGAGAGTGCTCTTGTATTTTTCAGGAAGAACGGTTATGATGGTCTTGTAAATTTAAACCCCGGCATACTGCACGTCAGAATACGAAGGGAGATAAAAATGGATTTCTTAAGCTATAGAGAGCAACTGGGAATTGGACTGTGCGACAATAAAAAATATCAACATTTTCTTACAATTCTATTCAATTTCTTGAACGGAATTCCGACAGACCGCAGTTTTTCGGGAATCAGTACGAAAGAGTATTTACGCTTTTGCAGTACAACTGGAACGCAAATAAGCAATACGTATATGAATGAGCAGCGTGGCGACAATCGATATAACCATTGCATTCGTGTTTTTGCAGAAAATGCGGATGAACCCAAGAACTTCTTCTCGTATTATATCGCATTCACAAATGTGCTGCCCATAAAGCGTGACGGTTATGCCTTTTTAGAGCGAGGCACATTTGCAAATTTATTGGTTCAGATGCTGAAGGACTCGCATATTGCGGTCGACTTGGTTGTAAAGAATGGAGAATACTTTGTTTTTCCAAAGGGCGCGGTTGAGTTGGATTCTGCGCTCGTGTCACAGCCATTAACATGGTTAAATCAGTATGATACCTATATAATGTAGGTGTTCGACGAACTACAAAGTAGGGATTACCGCATACAAATTGGAGGTCATCGAGTTTGAAACAAATCAGTGACAAAAACATCCTAAAAAATGGCGCAACAAAGCAGACTGTCGGTTAGGCGGCCAAAAAACGAGGATGACAGATTACCCCAACGAAGGTAACGGAGAGGCATTTAAGACTATAAACCCCATATGGGCAAGCATTTCAAAGGCTTTTTTTGAGAAATCTAGCGAGCTACAGGGGGCTTATCCTCCTGTGCAGGCAGCTGGATTGTACGGCACATTCTTGCTCAGAATGTGATAGATATCGCGCATAAACGAAAAGGCGGGGGATCATTTCTGATGAAGCGGTCCGCCTGCCTTTTATATCTGCTCAGCGCAGTGTCCGCACGTACTCAGAAGGCGTCATGCCGGCCACGGTGCGAAACTGACGAGAAAAGTGCTGCTGGCTGGAGAAGCCCATGCGTAAGGAAATTTCACCCATGGACAGCGTGCCGTCTTGGAGAAGGAGCTTACTTTCCTCAATGCGGATCTTTGCCAGATAATTGCCCGGCGTCATGCCGAGCTGTGTGCGAAAAATACGGTGCAGGTAGGTTGTGCTGATGTGCGCGGCATCGGCGAGCTGCTGTAACGTGATCTTTTCTCCTGCTTTAGAGGAAATGATCTGTACCAGTTGGTCAGCGATGCGCTGTTCGGCGTGACTGGTGGATGGGAGCTGCGCTGCGGGTTGGAAGGAACGCTTTTTTTCGCAGCGGATCAGGTCAGCCAGAAGCAGTTTCAAAAGGCTCTCCACACAATCATATGCGAAGTCTGTACTGCTGTGTTCGTCCAGCATCCGGCGCAGCAGTGTGATCTGGCGTGCGGTAAGCGCAAGGACCTGGCCGCAGAGAGAAGAGCAGGGGGAATCGACGGCCGCACGGAAAGAGACGGTTAGAAAGCTGACGGGAAGATCGGCATACTGCATGTGCCAGATGTTCCGGTTGATGAGCAGCATCTGCTGTGGCCGGAGCAGAATATCCACGCCGCCGACCAGATTGTGCAGTTCGCCCCGGTCGACATAGACCAACTCCAGTGCCTCATGCTGTTCGCCGCGGAAGTAAAAATCCCTACTGCATTCCTGATAGAAAAAGGTATAGAGCCGCTCCAGCTTCAGATCGCTGGAGGCACCGTAGAATATCTCCGCCGGGTGCTCGCCCAGAAGTGAAAGCACATCGGGACGCGCGGTGCAGATGTCAAAGCAGCAGAGGGCATCCAGCGCGGTGACTGAAAACCGGACACCGGGGCGCAACTTAAAGACACGGTCGAGATAGTAGAGACTGTAAGACTCTGCTTCATAGATTACAAGCAGCGGCATCCCGGAAACATAATCCAGAACGACTGGCTCCTGCGACAGCCACTCTTTTATGGGTTCGCCGGCACGGACACAGCAATGACTGGTGCACGGCATATCGTCCGGGAGCGAGGCGATGACAGTGCCGAATGTCTGCGCGGAGGAGAGGTTCTTGATCTGCATAGTGAAGCCTCCTTTTGCACTATATTTATCACAAGGTACTTGGAAATGCAATATTTTTTTCCATATACCGCATGGAATTTATACGATACTGCACAGAGTAGGGGGAAACGTTGCTTTCCGCTGCAGACCCGGCTAAGATGAGCTCAGAATAAAAAACGGAGCAGGAGACGTGAAAAAATGGACAGACAAAAACCAACTCTTGTGATCATGGCCGCGGGCATGGGCAGCCGCTTTGGCGGCCTCAAGCAGATCGAGCCGATTGATCCGGAAGGACATATCATCATCGACTTTTCCCTGTTTGACGCATGGCGCGCTGGTTTCCGCGATGTGGTGTTCATCATCAAGCGCGAGATGGAAGCGGAGTTCCGCGAATGCATCGGCG
>OLFY01000867.1_pt1 | contig 42368 bp, 29 predicted proteins | sample 1605611 | NCBI WGS metagenome assembly OLFY01 (sample SAMEA3888923, study PRJEB22519) | human gut metagenome | biome: human gut; feature: human-associated habitat; material: faeces | place: Denmark | collected 2011 | reverse complement strand
TGCCGCACCTCGCTCGCCGTATCGGCACTTAGAATTATGCGGTATTGCCTTAGGTAAAGCAAACAGGCGTAACTCTGCCCAGCCGATTACTTCTCATCCTCATCCCACGTGCGGTCACTGATGATGTAGCGGGGGCGGCGCTTGGTTTCCATGTAGATCTTGCCGATGTACTCGCCGATCACGCCCAGGCAGATCAGCTGTACGCCGGAAACAAAGCAGATGATGCTGGTCATGCTGGCCCAGCCGGATACGGTGGCACCCAGCAGCGCTTCCACAATGGCCCAGATCACGCCGATAAAGCTGATGAGCGCCACAATAACGCCAAACCCGGTAATGAACCGGATGGGCTTGACGGAAAGGCTGGTGATGCCGTCAAACGCAAGGGACAGCATTTTGGACAGGGGATAGTGGCTTTCACCCGCAATGCGCTCGTGGCGCTCGTAAGCAACGCTGGTGGATTTAAAGCCCACCAGCGGCACCATGCCGCGCAGGAACAGGTTGACCTCCTTGAAATTGGCAAACTCATGCAGCACGCGGGCGCTCATCAGGCGGTAGTCCGCGTGGTTGTAAACAACCTCGGCCCCCATGGCGTTCAGCAGCTTGTAGAAGCTTTCTGCCGTAAAGCGCTTGAAGAAGGTATCCGTATCGCGCTTGGAGCGCACGCCGTACACAACTTCGCAGCCATCGTTCACATAGGCATCTACCATGGCGTCCATGGCGTTGATATCGTCCTGACCGTCGCAGTCAATGGAGATGGTGATATCGCACTTGTCCTTGGCTTCCATCAAACCGGCCAGCACTGCGTTCTGGTGACCGCGGTTGCGGCTCTGGCTGATGCCGATGTAGTGCTTGTCGCTCTTGGCCAGGTCGCAGATGATGGACCAGGTTTTGTCCTTGGAGCCATCGTTGACAAACAGCACGCGGCTGTCATCGCTGATTTTACCGGCGGCAACCAGGTCGGTGATCTTTTTCAAAAACAGCTTGCTGGTAATGGGCAGAACCTCCTGCTCGTTATAGCAGGGGATCACGATGTACAGGATCGGATTTTCGCGGGTAGCCTTCATGGTTTACAGCACCTCTTTTTTGCTTTTTCTGCTGCGCCGCCCGGCCAGCAGGTAAATTGCCGTCAGCAGAATGCTAATGGCGCTGACCCCGATCCCGCACCAGAGCGGGGTGGGGGAATAGTGGAAACGAGTACAGTTTTTACCGGCATTCACCTTGACGGCCATCAGGCCGTTGATGTTCAGGATCTCTGCAGATTCGCCGTTGACCGTGGCGCTCCACGCCTTGTCATAGGGAACACTGAAAAATGCGTACTGCTCGCTGCCGGATGTGATTTCGGAATAAAAATAGTCTGTGCCATAATCAAACACATCGGTGCAGGCTTCGCGGCGCTTGTCCATGTCGGCATACTTGTTTTCCTGGCTGATCTTACCATCCAGTGCGGCATCATAGTGGCGCAGTATGGTGGAAACCGTGGCTTCGTCCTTGTCTGCCACCACAAGGGTCTTTAACATGGAGTGGGCGCGCTCGGCGGGGTCAATCTCGTCAAACTCACTGCGGGTCATGTAGGTATCATAGCAGAAGCCGATGGGCAGGGCGTGGGAATCCTGATAGACGTTGATCTGCTCGTGACCGTTGGAAAAACTGGTGTAGATTTCATCCGGCCAGTCGGAGTTGTTGCGGATATAATACCCAACGGAAAGCAGCTCGTTGGTGCCCTCCGGCCCGGCGGGGGTAATGGCGTGGCGCTCGTCCCCCAGGGCATCATACAGTGTAAAGATGGAGGGGGAAAGCGTGCTCAAAAAGGAGGTACGGTCCGGCAGGTAAGCCGCCATGCCGCGGTTGGAATACGGCTCCCAGAAATAATAGCGGTAGGGCAGGGCATCAGGCAGGCCGTCGCCGCTGTGGATAACGTCACCATAAATTTCTGTGGTGGTCAGGCCGATCGTCTGGGTGTAGGCACGCTGATAGGTGCCCACGGTAAAACCGGTGGTCAGTGCAGCAACCAGAGCAGTGCAGGCCGTCAGGGCAGCCATGGGGCGGCGCAGGCGCAGCCGCCGCACCCCGCCCAGGGCAGCAAACAGCAGAACCACGCCGCCGATGGCAATCAATGTCAACACAACCAGCCAGTATTTGCGGTACACTATGGTATCGCGCTTGACGTACAGATACAGCGTGATAGCGGCGATGACTGCAGCCGAAATACCGCAGCCCGCACGCCAAGGGTAGTCCTGCAGATGGTCCAGCACCTTGATGGTGGCCAGCACCAGCAGGAACACCAGCATGTAATACCAGCGGCGGTACGGCTCGCTGGTGAACATGACGAACAGACTGTTGCTGACCGGGCTGGCTGCTACAAGGAACAGCCCCACCAGCAGCACATGCAGCCAGTCCCACTTCCAGCGCAGCAGATAAGCCAGAACTAGGCAGACGCCTACCAAGGGCAGGTACGCCGCGATGGAATACCAGTTATCATGCACCACAGCGGAAAAATTGAACATATTCTCCGCCGGGAAGAAGAGCGCCCGCAGCATTTGCAGGTAATTGGGCCAGTCAAAGGTCAGTTGGCTCAAGCTGATGTGATCCGATACGCGGGGATTATTGAGCACCGCCGCAATGGAGGGGATGAACAGTACCCCCGCCATGCCGACGCCCAGACAGCCTTCCAGGATGCAGGCCGGAATTTTGCGAGCATTTTTGCGCAGATCCGCCCCGGGGCGTGCGTCCTCGCCGCCAAAAAGATACCGCGTAATATAGTAAAACACCAGGAAGAAAACTTCCCCGATAAAGAAGTAATAGTTGACCAGCGCGTTGATGGTAACGGCAAACAGGAACGGAGCTTTTTTGCCCTCCTGCATGCGTTTGTCCAGCCCCAGCATTAAAAGCGGGAACAGGGCAATCACATCATGGAAGTGATAGAACACCACGTTGATGCAGGAAAAACCGGAAAATGCATACAACACACTGCCAAGCAGGGCGCTTTTCTCGCTGGCACTGCGGCGGAAGTAGGCAAACGAGGTCAGCCCGGCAACAGCATATTTGAGCATATAGATCCAGCCGACCAGATAGGGAAACGCGCTGGCAGGGAAGAGAAAGCTCAGCCAGAAAAACGGGCTGCCAAGGGTGTAAAAGCTGAACGAGGATACAAAGTCCGAACCAATATCAATGCGCCAGTTCCACAGCACCTCGCCGCTTTTGATGGCGTTGTTGCACAGCATGTTGTAGGAGAGCTGTTCTGCGTCAAAATCCGCCGCAACCAACAGCAGGCCGCCGTCCCGTATCATGTAGGGCAGCAGTGCAGCCGCGGCAATGGCAAAGTTCAGCACAAAAGCCAGCAGCAGCCACCGGCGCGGGAAACGGTTTTGCAGTGTTTGTTTCATGTAGCAGCCTCGCGGCATCAGCCCTGACCGTTAGAAAGTTCGATCCCGCGGGTGGGCATGTTTGCCATATTGTTCAGGGTAGAGTTGTATTTTTCACCCAGGGATTCCATAGCCCAGTCAGTGCAGTCCATAAAGGTATTGTCAAAAATATCATTCATGAACGCATCTTCGCCCATAAACACCCCGGCGTAATGCCCGCCGGAAATGGTGTTGCGGGCAATGATGTTCTCATAGCAGGGGGTAAAATCCAGGCCCTGCACGGCTTCGTCCGCGTTCAGGTCAGTGCTGAGCTCAATACCAAAGAAGTGGAAGGTATCGCTGGCACCCCGGTTGTTGTCAATGATCTGGTTGCACAGAATGGTGTTGCTGAACGCTGAGCGCACAGCCTTGATGCCGGAACCGTAATTGTCCCGCACAATGTTGCCGTAAATGGTGTTGTAGGCGGTGTTATCCAGCGAGATGCCGGGCAGCTTGGCGGGGGAGGAACCATCCGCCATGCGGCCCTGATCCAGAATAAAGTCAGCTTCCAGATCCTCATCACTCATGCGGTTGCGGCCGCCGTTCTGGCGGATCTCACATCCGGTAATGTAGTTGCCGAAGGAGCCGTAATCCAGGCACATGCCCTCTTTTTCGTTCTTGTAGATCGTGTTCTCTACATAATAGTTCAGGTAACCGCTTTCCGAATAAATGCCGGAGGAATGGTTCTGCGCAACCGTGTTGCCGCGCACAACCAGCTGATGGGGAGACTGTAAAATATCGTACAGCATTTCATCCGGGAACGGATTGTAGGCGGTCTCAATGTCCTCAATGGGCATGGAGCAGAGCACCAGCCCGGCGGTCAGGTTGCGGGCACCAGAGTTATTTTCAATGCGGTTGCCCTCGATCACGCCATTGCTGATCTCGCCGTTCAGGAAGATGGCACCATTCTGGTTTTCATGGATGCTGTTATTGACCAGTGCAAAGCCGGTGTTCTCCCCCATAACGCAAAGGCCCTTGAGGGAAACATTGCTGATGTCAAGGTCAGCTAGATAGAAACTGCTGGAATTCTTGACATACACACCGTAATTGCACCCGCCGTTGATGACAAAGCCGGTCACGGCGGTATTTTCCGTCTGGTCCAGAACAATGGCTTTGTCCAGCGTTTCATTGCCGGGGGTCAGCACTGCGCCGTTGCCGTGCAGGATCGTACCAGTGGGTACCACCAGGGTGGCATCCATCACCAGAGCAGGGGAGATGACCTCCACCGTGCTGCCGGGGTTGGCTGCCAGAAAGTCATTCAGTTCTGCCAGGCTGGAACCGGTAAAATTCACAGTCTGGGCGGTTTCGGCGGTGGCCAGGGGGGCCAGCCGGGTCATGACAGAGTTGTACAGGTTTTTCCAGTTGGCCTCCGGGGTATCAAAGGTGGCAGGGTCAATACCGAGGGTCTGAATGCGCTGGATGACCTGCAAAGGGGCAATCAGGCTTTCGGTGTCGGACTGGGTCATCCGCTCCAAAGCGGGCAGGGCATAGCGCTCGGTCAGGCTCTGGCTGTCGGTATCCAGCAGGGAAACATATTCCTCTGCGCCGGGATCCGCAAAATCCACAACCTGCCCGGTACCGGCCAGCACGCAGCTGATGGGCTCCGGCTCAGCGGTAGCCTGTGGTTCTGCGCTGGGGGCCAGGCTGAAAATCACATGCGGGGCAGGGGTCAGCTTGACCCCGACCACGCCGATCACGGTGGCAGCAGCAATGCCCGCAATGGTAAGAACAAACGAATTTGCCTTTTTTTTGGCCATAAGTGTAAGATTCCTTTCCGGGGAAAACCGGGGATAGGCCCGGTAAAATTACTTGTCCAGGTTCAGATACTTTTTCCAGAAGTCCAGACTGCGCACTTCGCCGCAGCGCTCGCGGTAGCTCTGGGCGGCAGCGTCAAACTGGGCGTCGATCTCCTTCATGCAGGCTTTCATCTCGCGCACGCAGCGGCTGTATTCTTCCTTGCTGCGCTCGGTCACAAAGCCTTTCTGGGAGTTGGAATCATAGTTCAGCACCTTCTGCACGCGGTAAGCATTGTAGGCGGTCATGTGCATCATGCTCACAACGGTGTTTTCGCGGGTGGGGGGCACCAGCCAGCCGTTGCGGGTCAGCTTGACCTTGAGTTTTTTCAGCTTGCCCTTGCTTTTTTCTTCCTCTTTGGTGGCGTACAGGTAGCGGGAATAATCAAACGGAACATCCAGCTGGTCCACCGGCTGGGCCTTGTAGCCATATGCCATAATCTCTTTGTGCAGGGCTTCGGCATCGGTCTGTTCCAGCCAGTCAATGCCTTTCAAAAAGTCGCGCACGCCGCGGATCAGCAGGTCAGCATTCTTATAGCGGTAGCGGTTCACTTCGCCCATCACCTGGCTGCGCAGGTCGGCTTTCAGGGCGTTGGCATCATAGCCGGGGCAGTGCATGCTGTTGTCAATGCACTGGTTGCGCAGGATGTAGTAGTACATCGAGGAAGAATACTTGCTCTCAAACGGCTCATGCCATACGCAGATGCCGTTCAGGGTGACCAGGCGTTTGCAGTTGCGTAGGCCGTATTCAATGTCATCGCCGCGGATAAAGATGGGCATGGGCAGGTTGTCCGGCCGCACAACGGCAATGGGGATGCAGCAGTACCACCAGGCGTTATACTCATGGCGTTCTTCCAGCTCATTGGCAACGCACAGGTCAACCTTGGTCAGATCAAAGTTGGCTTTGTGGCTGATCAACTGGCCCTGGTTCCAGGCGGCGCCGTTTTCTACCTGAATGTTAGGGCGGTCCAGCCGCAGCATGGCACCGCCGACAAATACATCCGCATATTCCGGCTTGCGCAGGCTCAGCAGGGTGTAGGTGCGCAGCAGCACATCGGTATCCAGCACAATGTCATCATCCATGACCAGTACATGGGTAACGCCTGCGCCATTTTCGTTGGCTTTCAGGATCTCGATCATGCCGCGGGTAAAGCCGCCGGCACCGCCCACATTGGCGTTGGGCACAACATGCACGGTATCGCTGTTCAGCTTATCGTAATCCAGCGTCTGGCCGTTATCGGAAACAAACACTTCCAGGTGGTTGTGCAGCGGGCTGGCGGCGTTTTCCAAAATATCGCTGCGCATGCGGGCAATGTTGCCCATAACGAACGGCTCCCGGCGGAAGGTGCAGATATCCACGCCGATTTTGACGGGCTGCACATCCTTTTCAGCGGCATCGCACTCATAAGCGCCGCCGCAATAGGCGGCATTACCGCTCAGGGCCTGCAGCTCAAAAAACAGCATGCCGTCAGCGCCCTTGGGAAAATCGAAGCAGAATTCCTGCACGGAATCCGCCTGCACTACTTTTTCGGCCAGCACGGCGCGCACGCTCTGGCTGTTGATGAAATGGCGGCTGCACAGCACAACGCGCAGCTTGCCGCTCAGTTTCAGCCGCAGCGAAAAATTCTGCGCGGCGGTGTAGCGGCGCCATTTGTCTGCGCTGACGCTGTTAAAGTAGGTATCAAAGCAGACGCGTTCGCCCTGCTCAATGCGCAGGATATCCCCCTCATCGCGGAAGCTGGGGGCTTTCATACGGTAATACAGTCGGTCCTCGGTGCATATGCCCACGCGGGGCCAAAGCAGCTTTTGCAGCAGCATACGGTATTCTCCTTTCACTTTTTGCCTTATCATATCCGGCAAAGTATTCAAGTATCCGGCACAGCATTATAAAATGCCTCCGTTGGATTGTTTTCCGCGCGCCCATGCGCTCAATGTGCGGTAGGGCAGGTAACGCCCGGCCCGCAGCAGACGGGTGTTTTTGTTGGTCATCATGGCAGCGATGTGTGGGTAAGTCTGGCACAGCATCTCGTCATACCGGCGCAGGGCCAGGCCGGTTTCACGGTCGGGGGGAAAGCGCAGGTACAGCTCAATCAGGTACTGCGCCACATCCCGCGCCCGCTGCACCAGCAGCAGGTCCCGCCCGGCGGGGGCAGGCTGTGCGGCCAGCGGTTCGGCAGCATCCAACAGAATGCGCGCTACGCGGATGTAATCCTGCGTGTGGGCGCGGTAGCTGGCCATGCTCACGCTCTGGCCATCCCGCCCCAGGCGGTACTGGTACAGAACCACCGGCACAAAGCAGATGGTCTGCGCCGCAGCCATGCCAACAAACGTATAGCCCATATCCGTGTAGCTGCAATGCTCCGGCATGGGGCGCCATGCGGCGCGCAGAGTTTTGGTGCAGAGGGTCAGCGCGTGCATCTCCATGCACAAATCAGGTGTGGCCTGCTGCACTTCACCCACAGCATACACACGGTTTGTATCAAATTTGCAGCAGACATCAAAGACCTTTCCGCTGCCGTTTTCCTGCACGGTGCGGTAGTTGGTGTATACCGCATCCGCCGTGCAGTTTTGCAGGCGGCGCAAAAGGGTCTGCAAAGCATTGGTGTCAAACCAGTCATCGCAGTCCAGCGTGCGAAAGTACCGCCCGGAGGCCAGCTCTACCGCGGTATTTAGCGTGGAGCCGTACCCGCCGTTCACCTTGCTCACCAGCCGGAAACTGCCGGGGTGTGCCTGCACAAAGGCCTGCGCCAGCGCGGCGGTGCCATCGGTGGAGCCATCATCAATAATGATCACATCCAGCAGCGCCTGCAGGCTTTCATCCGCCACCAGGCAGGATTCAAGCGCTTTTTGCAGCGTGGCAGCGCCGTTATAGGCGGCAACCGAAACCGTCAGCAGCTTTTCCATCAGGTTTCACCGGCCTCCATAGCGCGCACATAGTCCGCGCAGACTTCACGCGATGGCCCATCCCCGCGCAGAACACCGTGATCCAGCCAGATGGAGCGCTGGCACAGCTGCTGCACCTGGTTGATATCATGGCTGACGAACAGCAGCGTTGTGCCGTTGGAAAGCATCTCTTCCATGCGGCGGTGGCATTTCTGCTGGAACATAAAGTCGCCAACGGCCAGCACTTCGTCACAAACCAGAATGTCGGCCTGTACTTCAGTGGCAATGGAAAAGCCCAAACGAGCGATCATGCCGCTGGAAAAGTTTTTGACCGGAACATCCACAAAATCTTTCAGCTCCGAAAATTCAATGATGCGGTCAAAATGCTCCATCATATAGTCCCGGTCGTGGCCAAGCACTGCGCCGTTCAGGAAAATGTTTTCCCGCGCGGTCAGATCCATGTCAAAACCGGCGCCCAGCTCAATCATGGGGGCAATTTCGCCGTTGACGGCAACGCTGCCGCCGGAGGGGTACATCACGCCGGAAATCACTTTCAGCATGGTGCTTTTGCCGCTGCCGTTGCGCCCGATCAGCGCCAGGGATTCGCCGCGCTTCATGCTGAAAGAAACATGTTTCAGTGCGTAAAATTCGTTAAAAAACAGCTTGTGGGTCAGCAGTTTTACGGTGTATTCTTTCAGGGTCTCAGTTTTTTCCTGCGCAAGGTTAAAGCGCATGGAAACGTCATTGACTTTAATAATCTCGTCCATACGTTACCTCACGTCAGATATACAGGATAAAGTTCTTTTGCAGCTTGCGGAACACCAACAGGCCAATAGCCATAGAGGCGACGGCGCAAAAAATGCAGGCAATCCAGGTGTTGGGGCCGGGAATGTTGCCGTACATCATCAGGTTGCGGAACAGGTTGATGTAGTGGTACAGCGGGTTCAGCTTCATCAGTTTCTGCAGGGTTTCCGGCAGGGCGGTGATGGGGTAGAACAGCGGGGTGGCGTACATCCAACCCATGGTAAGGATACTGTACAGGTGCATCATATCACGGAAATACACCGCCAGCGCGGAAAGCAGCAGCCCCAGCCCGCAGCTGAAAAAGAAGAGCAGCACCAGCGGCAGCCAGCTCAAAAAGATGGTCCAATAGAAGGTGGCACGGGTAAAGATCATGACCAGCAGAACCGCACCAAAGCTGAACAGCATGGTGACAAAGCGGGAAACTGCCTGGCTGATGGGGAAGATGAACTTGGGAATGTACACCTTTTTGATCAGCGGGGCGTTCTGGATAACAGAAGTCAGGCCCATGCTGGTGGTCTCATTGAAAAAGGTAAACAGGGTGTTGCCGCAGATCAGGTAAAGCGGGAAGTTTGGGATATCGTTGCGGAACATGTACGAAAAGATGATGCTTTGCAGCAGCATCATCAGCAGCGGGTTCAAAATGCTCCAGATGTAACCCAGAAAGCTGCGGCGGTATTTGACTTTCAGATCGCGGCTGACAAGTTCATGGATCAGCGGTTGGTATTTTTTCAGGTGGGTCCAGGCGCGCTGCGCGGAGACCTGCATTGTTTCGGCCATGTTTGGCTCCCTCCAGATTTATGGCCCGCATAAAACGTCAGAACACTGTTTTGTGCGGCACTTGTATCAACACCCCGCGCGGCAGCCGCCGCCAGGGCACAGTTTCTACTATTATACAATAAAAGACATTAAAATGCAATTCGAACCGGACGGCAAAAAATCATAGGTGTGCGATGTTTTTTGCCGCCCGGTACCGCCCTTTTTGTGCAACAGTGAAAAGAAACGCAAAATATGAGCGCAGTTTGTGTAAAAATCGTTGAAACCGGGATGAAAATACGGTACAATAAATATGACATAACAAACCCTGCGGCGGGCCATGACCTGGTTTTGCCCGTGGGGCCAGAAAAGAGAGGTAGATGTTATGGAACATTTTAACCCCCTGCTCCTGCATAACGACAGCCCGGCTAAATTTATTACGATTGGTGAGGTCATGCTGCGCCTGACCCCGCCGAACTATGAAAAGATCCGTATGGCTTCCAACTTTGAAGCCAGCTATGGAGGCAGCGAGGCCAACATTGCCCTGGCTCTTGCCAACCTGGGTGTGGACAGCACGTTTTTCAGCGTGGTGCCCAACAACTCTTTGGGCAAAAGTGCGGTGCGCTGGCTGCGCTCCAATGATGTGCACTGCACCCCGATGATCCTTTCCACCCCGGATGAAACCCCGACCCACCGTCTGGGCACCTATTACCTGGAAACCGGTTATGGCATCCGCCCCAGCAAGGTTACTTACGACCGCAAGCACTCCGCTTTTACGGAGTATGACCTTTCCAAAGTGGATCTGGACGCCCTGCTGGACGGCTTTGACTGGCTGCATCTTTCCGGCATTACCCCGGCTTTGGGCCAGAACTGCGCCGATTTTGTGATGGCCTGCCTGAAAAAAGCCAAGGAAAAGGGTCTGACCGTCAGCTTTGACGGCAACTTCCGCTCCACCCTGTGGACTTGGGAAGAAGCCCGTGACTACTGCACCAAGTGCCTGCCCTATGTGGATGTTCTGTTTGGCATTGAGCCTTACCACCTGTGGAAAGACGATGCCGACCACGCCCAGGGCGACTGGAAAGACGGCGTGCCCCTACAGCCCAGCTATGAACAGCAGGATGAGATCTTCCAGCGCTTTGTGGAGCGTTACCCCAACATCAAGTGCATTGCCCGCCATGTGCGTTATGCCCATTCCGGCTCCGAGAACAGCCTGAAAGCCTTTATGTGGTATGAGGACCATACCTTTGAAAGCAAGCTGTTTACCTTTAATATTTTGGACCGTGTAGGCGGCGGCGATGCATTTGCCAGCGGCCTGATTTACGCCATGCTGCACAACTACAAGCCGATGGATATGGTCAACTTTGCGGTGGCAAGCTCCGCCATCAAGCACACCATCCATGGCGATGCCAACATCACCGATGATGTTTCCACCATCCGCAACCTGATGGACATGAATTACGATATCAAGCGCTGAGAATAAGTTTGTTTTCAGCAGTGCCCCAAAACGGTGCAGCAGGCTGCGGCTTTGCTGCACCGTTTTTGTATGGGGGTAAGATTGGTTTAGAACCGTTTAAGAATGTACAAACCTTGCATCCCGTGTTATAATAATGCCGGATCAGTAAATGAAAAAGGTGGGTAGATTATGGAACAAAACACCGTTCAAAAACCGGATTGCGCCGCCATTACGGCGCAGGCACGCCAGGCAGCGGAAGAACTGCTGGCGGCTGCACACCTGCGCGCCGGGGATATTTTTGTGGTCGGCTGCTCTTCCAGCGAGATCGTTGGCGGGCATATTGGCAAGGACAGCAGCATGGAAGCCGCCGCGGCTGTGCTGGCGGGTATTCTGCCGGTGCTCAAAGCGCAGGGCGTCTATCTGGCGGCCCAGTGCTGCGAACACCTGAATCGCGCCATTGTCATCGAGCAGGAAGCTGCCGAAAAGTATGGTTATGAACAGGTGAACGCCGTGCCGCAGCCCCATGCGGGCGGCAGCTGGGCAACCAACTGCTGGCAGGCGTTTGAACATCCGGTTCTGGTGGAGGAAGTGCGTGCCGCTGCCGGAATTGATATCGGCGGTACGCTGATTGGCATGCACTTAAAGCGCGTGGCCGTGCCGGTGCGCCTGACCATCAAGCAGATCGGCGCTGCGCCCATCATCTGCGCCCGCACCCGCCCCAAATACATCGGCGGCAGCCGCGCCGTTTACCAGGAGATGTGAACCATGCTGACACAGGAACAACTGACAATGATGGCCGAAAATGTGGCCCGCATCCGTGAAAATATGGCTGCCGCTGCGCGTGAAGCCGGCCGCGACCCGGCAGATATTCTGCTGTGCGCCGCCTGCAAGACCCGCACCGTGGAAGAGGTGATTGCCAGCGCCGTTCTGCCCATTGACCTGTTTGGCGAAAACCATGTGCAGGAACTGGTGGAAAAGACCGATGCCAACGCTTATTGCGGTAAGCCGGGGCATTTTATCGGCCATTTGCAGACCAACAAGGTCAACAAAGTGGTGGGTCGTGCTGCTTTGATTGAAAGCGTGGACAGCGAGCACCTGCTGCAAAAGGTGGAGCGCGCCGCTGCCGCCGCAAACCTGACCCAGGAAATTTTGATCGAGATCAACATCGGCGGGGAAGAGAGCAAGTCTGGCGTTTCTGCCGAAAGCCTGTGGCCCCTGCTGGATATGGCAGCTGCACAGCCGCATATCCGCCTGCGCGGCCTGATGGCCATCCCGCCGGCAGCTGCAACCCCGGATGAGACCCGCGCGTTCTTTGCCCAAATGCGGGAACTGCTGGCAAAAGCTGCTGATCGCCATTATGAGAACGCCAAAATGGATATCCTTTCCATGGGCATGAGCGGGGATTACCCCGATGCCATCCGCGAGGGTGCCACCATTGTGCGCATCGGCACCGCCATTTACGGCGCACGCGATTACAGCAAAAAGGCATAAGGCATTCCAGGGACCCATACCTGCACGTTGACAGCTGCAAGGTGAATAGGTAAAGCAACAGCCCGGAACCACCGCAAATGCAGGCGGCAGTTCCGGGCTGTTTTGTTAAGCGGTGGTGGGGGCGTGGGCCTCAAAAGTCTCCACCGGAGACTTTTGTGCGCGGCTTAGCCGTGCCGCCCTGTTCGACCCCCGTGACCATGCCAAAAAAAGACCCCAAAAAGCTCTGCGCCTTTTGGGGTCTTATATCAGTGCCGGTGGTGGGGGTCGAACCCACACGGTGTCACCACCAACGGATTTTGAGTCCGTCTCGTCTGCCAATTCCAACACACCGGCGTGAAGGTACTTTGACATTATACCTGCATTGGGGGCAAATGTCAAGGGGTTATCCTACCCGCATTGCCAAAATCGCGAAGCGGGTGTCCGTGTCGGGGCGGGTATCGCCGCAGGTGGAAAGGGTCAACAGCTGGGTGCCGTATTCGGGCGTGACGCCGGTGTCGTACAGCGCCAGCGCCGTGATGGCCTCGACCCGGCGCTGCCAGTCCAGCTTGTTGGCGGCGTCAAAAAACGTGTAGTAGGGTTGTTCGTCTGCGCCAAGGGCTGTATCCAGCGCGGCCACGACCTGCCAGGTGGCGTGCTCGTACAGGGTGTCAAACGTGAAGGTGGGGTGCGCTTTGTAAAAATCCTCGTCGCGGTAGTACACCAGTTGGCCAAACATCGAACCATCGCGCATATTATGGCCGTAGATCAGCCAGTTGTCGGCGGGCGCATCGGGGGAGAGAGAGCACCGCTCGTCCAGAAACAGGGTGCCGCCCATGGCGTAAAAGCGGTCGAATCCGCGCCGCAGGTAATACTCGTTGTCGCCGGGGGTCTGCACCACGGGCAGATCGATGTCGGTGCCGTCGATGCGCAGCCAGCCGACGAGATCGGGATTCTCTTCATATAATGCGCGGTACTGCGGCAAAATGGCGGTGCTTTCCACGGTGGGCGCGGCGGCAGACTCCGGCGTGGTGTGGGCGGCAGCATCGGCCTCGCGGGTATCGGCCAGGGCGTCCCGGGTCGCGGCAACCGGCGCAACGGTCACATGGGCCTGCCCGGGGGCGGTGGTCTGTGCGGCGGCAATCGGCGCGGGGGCGTTGGGCTGGCCGCCGCGGAACACAGTCTGCCGCACCAGCAGCACCGCCGCCAGGGCCAGCGCCGCTGTGCCCAGAACGCGCAGCAGCCGCGCATGGCGGCGCTGCCGGGCGCGTAACCCGGTGCGGGCCGCGAAAGGGTAGTACGCGGTATCCCCGCGCAGCTTGCGGTAGCGTCTGGGCATGTACGGGGCTCCTTTCTGTGAAAGTGGCGGCACATAAGGGAACGCTCGTCGGGATCTCTCCGGCCGCCTTCGGCGTCTACCCTTTTTTGACAGGGGAGGCTTAAAAACAAAAAACGCCCCGGAGGGCGTTTACATCAGATTTTGCGCAGCATCAGCAGCCCGGCGGAGCAAATCAGGATAAGACCTACCACGCCAGCCAGATACACAACGGGGAAATCCCCGGTGGCCGGGGTCTCGACCTGGGCCGGGGCCGCCGTAGCGGTGGGGCTGGCGCTGCTCTGCGCCGTGACGACATCCACCTTGGCGGCGGTCTCGTTGACCTTAACGGTGGAATCACTCTTCTGTGTGCGGGAAGTAGAACTGGTGGGGGTAGCCGTAGCCTGGGCTGCGGCGGAGTTTACATTCAGTGCGCCGCAGGCGGCCAGCAACGCAACGACGGCCACAAAAAAGGCCGCACAAAAAAAGCGTTTCATCGAAGAAAACGCCTCCTCATATTCAGTCTTTAGCTTCTATCAAAAACGATGCAGCGACGTGCCATCGTGGTTTATACTGTTTGTATTGTAGCACAGCTTGTTCTATCCGTCAAGGCATTGCAAAGAAATAGTAACAAATTGGCAACAAATGGGTACACATCACGGCAAGATTTCCCCCTTGCGTGCCCTTGCAAAATGCTGTATAATAACTTTAATCGTATTGTGTGAGATTATGCCCCAATGGGATGGGCGGCGCGCACTGCACCAAAATTTTAAAGGAGTTGTAACGATGAAAGGTATTATCCTTGCCGGCGGCGCCGGCACCCGACTTTACCCGCTGACGATGGTCACATCCAAGCAGCTGCTGCCCGTCTATGACAAGCCGATGATCTACTATCCGCTGTCTACGCTGATGCTGGCGGGCATCCAGGACATTCTGATCATTTCCACCCCCACGGACACCCCGCGCTTTGAGGCGCTGCTGGGCGACGGCAGCCAGTACGGCCTGCATCTGCAGTATAAGGTCCAGCCTTCTCCGGACGGCCTGGCCCAGGCGTTCATCCTGGGTGAGGAGTTCATCGGTGACGACTGCTGCGCCATGGTTCTGGGCGACAACATCTTCTACGGCGCCGGTTTCTCCAAGCGCCTGAAGACCGCCGCCGCCAACGCCGCCAACGGTCGCAGCACGGTGTTCGGCTACTATGTCAACGACCCCGAACGCTTCGGCGTCGTCGCGTTTGACAAGGACGGCCACGCCACCGACATTGAGGAAAAACCCGCTAACCCCAAGAGCAACTACGCCGTCACCGGCCTCTACTTCTACAATAATGAGGTCGTGAAGATGGCAAAGCAGGTCAAGCCCAGTGCCCGCGGTGAGCTGGAAATCACCACACTGAACCAGATGTACCTCGACCAGGGCAAGCTGGATGTCCAGCTGCTGGGCCGCGGCTATGCCTGGCTCGACACCGGCACAATGGACTCCCTCGTCGAGGCTGCTACCTTTGTGCAGACCGTTGAGCAGCGCCAGGGCATCAAAATCTCTGCCCCGGAAGAAATTGCCTACAAGTACGGCTGGATCACCAAGGAAAAGCTGCTGGAAAGCGCCGCCCGCTATGGCAAATCCCCCTACGGCCAGCATTTGAAGAATGTCGCCGATGACAAGCTGCAATACTGATAGAGCAGGGGAGTACGCATGAAAATTTTGATTACCGGCTGCCGCGGGCAGCTGGGTACCGAGCTGCAGCGCCAGCTTTCTGAGGAAGGCTGCGCCATCGGCCCGCTGCCCGAGCGCCTGCGCAAAGCCACGGTCATCCCGGTAGATGTGGACGAACTGGACATCACCGACCGGGAGGCCACCATCAACTACATCCGCCGCCACCAGCCCGATACGGTCATCAACTGTGCTGCCTTCACCAACGTGGACGGCTGCGAGACCGCCCGCGACGCGGCGTTTAAAGTCAACGCCATCGGCCCGCGCAACCTGGCCCTGGCGTGCGAGAAAATCGGGGCGCGGCTTATCCACGTTTCCACCGACTATGTGTTCCCCGGCACGGCCAACGGCGGCGTTGCACTGGACGAGTGCGCCGTGCCCGCGCCCATCTCTGCCTATGGCCAGACCAAGCTGCTGGGTGAGCAGTATGTCGAGCGGTTCTGCCGCCGCCACTTCATTGTGCGCACGGCATGGCTGTACAGCTACTACGGCAAAAACTTCGTCAAGACGATGATTCGCCTGGGCCGGACCCACGACAAAATCACCGTTGTCAACGACCAGCTGGGCAACCCGACGAACGCCGTCGATTTGGCCTACCATATTCTCAAGCTGGCCGTCAGCCACGATTACGGCATCTACCACTGCACCGGCAACGGCATTTGCAGCTGGTATGATTTCGCGTCCGCCATCATGCAGGGGGCAGGGCTTTCCTGCAAGGTCGAGCCTGTCACCAGCGCCCAGTACGCCGCCGCCAACCCCGCCAGTGCCAACCGCCCGGCGTGGAGCGCCCTGGAGAACCGTATGCTGCGCTGCACCGTCGGCGACGAGATGCGCGACTGGCAGGATGCCCTCAAGGACTTTTTTGCAAACTGGAATGGAGAACTTTGATTTATGAAAACCTATCTCGTTACCGGCTGCGCCGGTTTCATCGGCTCGAACTTTGTCCACTATATGCTGGAAAAGTATGAGGATATCCGCCTTATCAACCTCGACAAGCTGACCTACGCCGGCAACCTCGAGAATTTGCAGGACATCGAGGACGACGCCCGCCACATCTTTGTGCAGGGTGATATCTGCGACAAGGCGCTCGTCACCGACCTGATCGCCAAGTATGACCCCGATTACGTCATCAACTTTGCCGCCGAGAGCCACGTCGACCGCAGCATCAAGAACCCCGAAATTTTCGTCGAGAGCAACGTGCTGGGCACCGTGAACCTGCTGCAGTGCTGCAAGGACGCATGGTATGATGCCGCCGCAAAGACGTGGAAAGAGGGCAAGAAGTACCTGCAGGTCTCCACCGATGAGGTCTACGGCGCGCTGGGTGCCGAGGGCTACTTTATGGAGACGACCCCGCTGTGCCCCCACAGCCCGTACTCTGCCTCCAAGGCCAGCGCGGATATGTTCGTCAAGGCGTTCCACGATACCTACGGTATGCCGATGAATATTACCCGCTGCTCCAACAACTACGGCCCCTATCAGTTCCCCGAAAAGCTGATCCCGCTGCTCATCAACAACGCCAAGCAGCACAAGAACCTGCCCGTCTACGGCGACGGTATGCAGATCCGCGACTGGCTGTACGTCATGGATCACTGCAAGGCCATTGATATGGTCGCTAACGGCGGTAAGGACGGCGAGGTCTACAACGTCGGCGGCCACAACGAGCGCCCGAACATCTTCATCGTCAAGACGGTCATTGCCCAGCTGCATGACCGCCTGAAGGATGAGGGCATCAGCGAGGAGCTGATCACCCACGTTGCCGACCGCCTGGGCCATGACCGCCGCTACGGCATTGACCCGACCAAGATCAAGGAGGATCTGGGCTGGTACCCGGAGACTCCGTTTGAGAAGGGCATTGTGCTGACCATCGACTGGTATCTGGCCCACCCCGACTGGATGGCCCACGTCACCAGCGGCGATTACCAGAAATATTACGAGCAGATGTATAAGAATAAGTAAGAAGCCCACCTGCGGCGGCATGGGGCATGCTGCCCTACGATCCCTTTCAATGGGCGTGTAGGGCGGGGTGTCCTCACCCCGCCGCACCGCTTTTCAATCTCCCAAAGGAGCAACACATCCACAATGGCAAATTACAGAGAAGAACATATCCGCAATAACCGCCGCCTGGCGCGGCAGATCGTGGGCGGCGCGGCGCTGCTGCTGGCGCTCATCGGTCTGTTTACCGTGCTGGGCTGGGTCATCGGGCTGGTGCGCTCGGCACTGGATGACAGCAGCCTGCGCGACGAGTACCACGACCGCCTGTACGGTATGGTCATGCTGGACCCGGTCGCCTTCGACGATGTCAGCACCGTCGATGAGGGCGTGTTCAAGCAGGCCGCCATCTGGGGCACCGTCTACCAGGTGCAGAACAGCGGCGGCAGCCTGGACCAGTACGAGCGCGACCCCGACACCGGCTCGGCGCTGATCCCTGCGCTGGAAATCGACACCTATATCTCCAACCTGCTGGGGCCGGACTACCAGGTGACGGAAGGCTCGTTCAGCACGTCGGAGTTCGTCTACCAGTACGATGAGGAAAAGCAGGCCTATTACGTGCCTGTCACCAGTTCGGTGGCTCTGTACACGCCCACGGTGGAGATGATTTCCCAGAAGGATGGCAAACGCATCGTCACGGTCGGATATGTGCCCACCGCCACGAACAACACCACCGGTGAGTTGAGCCTGATGGCCCCCACCGAACCGACGAAGTATATGGACTACGTGTTCACCCGCGGCGAGAACCGCCAGTGGTACCTGACCGCCCTGCGCGAGAGCGACATGAAGGTGGAAGCTACCCCCACGCCTGCCCCGACAGATGCCTTGGTGGAGGACCTGCAAAACGACCAGCTGAACGCCGACACCGCCCCGGCGGAGGAAGCACCGCAGCCGGAAGGCGAGCAGCCCGCAGAAGAGGGCGACGCCCAGCCTGCAGAGGACACTGCAGAATCCACGGAGGACACCGCCGACAGCGAAAGCACGGCGGAGTAAACAGTTTCTATATCAGCATCGGCACCTCTGTATGGGGGTGCTGATTTTTTTTGCAATCCTATAAACAGGGATGCAATCTCCCGACAAATATGCTATAATAGCCACATATATATGAGTGAGGTGTGGTACTATGGAAGAATTACTGCGTATTCTGGAAAAGAACGCCCGTATGCCCATTGAGGATATCGCGGCTATGCTGGATAAGACCCCCGAGGAAGTCGCCGCCATGATGGACGAGGCCGCCGCCAAGGGCTATATCCGCGGCTATGAGACTCTCGTCGACTGGGAGCAGGCCGGCGTCAACCTCGTGGAGGCTGTCATTGAGCTGCGCGTCACCCCCCATAAGGCCCGCGGCTTTGACGATATCGGCATGACCATCGCCCAGTTTGACGAGGTCGATACCGTGCTGCTGATGAGCGGCAGCTACGACTTGCAGGTCATCATCAAGGGCCGCAGCTTCCAGGAAATCGCTATCTTTGTGGCAAAGCGCCTGTCCCCGCTGGACGATGTCCTCTCCACCGCTACCAGCTTTGTGCTGCGCCCCTACAAGCGCGGCGGCCGCCTGTACCTGGCCGAAGAACCCGATGAAAGAGAGTGTACCGTCCTGTGATGAACTACGATGAACTGCTTGCCCCTGCCGCCAAGGCCATGCGCCCCTCCGGCATCCGCAAGTTCTTTGATCTGGCGGCCGATATGCCCCACTGCATCTCGCTGGGCGTCGGCGAGCCGGATTTTAAAACGCCGTGGAGCGTCCGCGACGCAGGCATCCGCAGCCTGGAATTGGGCCGTACCAAGTACACGGCCAACGCGGGCCTGAAAGACCTGCGCAAGGAAATCTGCACCTACTTACAGCGCCGGTTTGAGCTGCATTATCAAGAAGAAAACGTCCTCGTCACGGTGGGCGGCAGCGAGGCCATCGACCTTGCCATCCGCGCGCTCGTGCAGCCCGGGGACGAGGTCATCATCCCCGAACCCTGCTTTGTCTGCTATGAGCCCATCACCCAGCTGACCGGCGGCGTGCCGGTGCATATCGCCACCCGGGCCGAGGATCAGTTCCGCCTGACGGCGGATCAGCTGCGTGCGGCCATCACGCCGAAAACAAAGCTGCTCATCTTCCCATACCCCAACAACCCCACCGGTGCGGTCATGAGCGCCGCCGAGGTGGAGGAGATCGCCGCCGTCCTGCGGGAAACGAATGTGCTGGTGCTGTCGGATGAAATCTACTCCGAGCTGACCTACGGCCTCGACCGCCATGTGTCCATTGCGTCGCTGCCCGGTATGGCCGAGCGCACCATCGTCGTCAACGGCTTCTCCAAGTCCTACGCCATGACCGGCTGGCGCTTGGGGTACGCTGTCGGCCCTGCGCCACTGATCAAAGTCATGACGAAAATTCACCAGAGCTGCATTATGTCGGCCCCCACCACCAGCCAGTACGCCGCCATCACGGCGCTGCGCCAGTGCGACGACCAGATCGAGATGATGCGCGATGAGTACAACCGCCGCCGCCGTTACGTCGTCAAGGCGCTGAACGAGATGGGCCTGACCTGTTTTGAGCCGCGCGGCGCGTTCTACGTGTTCCCCTCCATCCAAATCAGCGGCCTGACGAGCAGTGAATTCTGCGAGCAGCTGCTGCGGGAGAAGGAAGTCGCCATCATTCCCGGCTCGGCCTTCGGTGCGTCGGGCGAGGGTTACGCCCGCATCAGCTATGCGTACAGCGTAGACCATTTGCAGACTGCCATGAAGCGCATCCGTGAATTTTTAAAGGAACACGGCTGGATACAGAAATAAAACAACAGGAGAGTGACCAACAGTGCAATACCGCGCGGTAACGGTGCTGGCCCCGGCCAAGCTGAACCTGTCGCTGGACGTTGTGGGCACGCTGCCCAACGGCTACCACGATCTGGACATGGTCATGCAGACCATCGACCTGTACGAAAAAATCACGCTGCGCCGCAGCAATGACCTGACGCTGACCCTGCCCGGCAGCTTTGTGCCCGCCAACGATAAGAACACCGCCGTCAAGGCGGCGCTGGCGTTTTTCCATTACACCGGCCTGCTGGCGGGCGTGGATATGACGATTTACAAGCGGGTGCCGGTGCGTGCCGGCATGGCGGGCGGCAGTGCTGACGCTGCGGGCGTGCTGGTTGGTTTGAACGAACTGTACAACGCCCGGCTTTCCATGAGTGAACTGTGCGCCATCGGCTCGGGCATCGGCGCGGATGTGCCGTTTGCGCTGCTGGGCGGTACCTGCCGCGTGCGCGGCGTGGGCGATTTGATGAAAGCCCTGCCGCCCTGCCCGGACTGCTGGTTCGTCGTGGCGATGCCCAGCGTCGGAGTCTCGACGCCCGAGGCCTTTGCCCGGTATGACACGATGGGCAGCCCGGTCCACCCCGACTGCGAGGCCCAGGAACAGGCCATCCGCGCCAACGACCTGCGAGGCGTCTGTGCGGCGGCGGGCAATGCGCTGGAACACTGCTCCGGCGCGGTGGAAACGCCCGCCATCTGTAAAACGCTGCGGGCGCATGGGGCCGTCACGGCCCAGATGACCGGCAGCGGCGCGGCGGTGTTTGGCATTTTTGACGACGAGAACGCCGCCCGCAATGCCGCCGTCGAGCTGAAAAAGAGTTACAAGCAGGTCTATGTCTGCAAGCCCACCCATGGAGGCCCCCGCGTGACGGTCCGCCGCGCGTTCGGTGCCAAGAAATAAGTTTACAAGCTCCCCTTTCTGCCCATACTCCGGTTGAAAGGGGAGAACTGTTATGACAAAGCATACCCGCCGCGTGTTGGAACTGGGCATAGGCCTGGCGTTGGCACTGGCCATTGTACTTACTGTCAGCGCCGATTGGCACCAGCGCACCGCCGCCCAGGTACGGGCGGACACCCTGCGGCTGCATATTCTGGCCAACAGCGATACGTTGGACGACCAGCTGTTGAAATTGCAGGTGCGGGACGCCGTTTTGGCTGCCCTGCCGCCCGCCGTGACCGAAGCCGCAACCCCGGACGAGGCTGCTGCGGCCCTGCAATACGCACTGCCCGCCTTGCAGCAGGCCGCCGACACGGCCCTGCACCGTGCCCACAGCCCCCAGACCGCACGCCTGCGGTTGGAACAGTGGGACTTTGCCGCGCGGGACTATGGCAGCTTCACCCTGCCGGGCGGGGCTTACACGGCCCTGCGCATTGAGTTGGGCGAAGCCCGGGGCCGCAACTGGTTCTGCGTTTTGTATCCGGCTCTTTGCGTCTCCGGCAGCATCGCCGCCTACCCCACCGCCGATGAAAACGTGCTGGTGTTTGGAAGGTTTGAGGTAAGGTGTGCAGTTGCGGACTTTATAGGCAGATTGGCTTCCCCCGCGGGGGAAGCTGTCAGCGGCTTGCCCGCTGACTGATGAGGGGCGGCCTTGCCGCTGCCGCCCGCAAATGGGCCGCTGCGGCATATGCGCCCCTCATCCGGCCCTTCGGGCCACCTTCTCCCAAGGGAGAAGGCTATTAGAAAGGACACCGCCATGCTAAACTTCATCCTCGGCCCCTCCGGTTCGGGCAAATCCTATCAGATGCTGGCTGAACTGCGCACCCGTGCGGAACGCAGGGAGCGCAGCATCCTCATCGTACCGGAACAGTTCACATCCTCCACCGAAGGGCAGCTCTACCGCACCCTGGGGGACAGCCTTTCCGCTTATGTGGAAAGTTACTCCTTCACCTCGCTGGCGGAGGCCCTGCTGCGCCGTTACGGCGGGGCGGCGGTGCCCACACTGACCGAGGCGGGCCGCGCCCTGCTGCTGCGCCGCGCGACGGATTCGCTGCTGGACAAGGTCGTCTACTACAACCGCCAGCGCCGCAGCGCGGCTTTCTGCGAGAAAGCGGCACAGACCATCAACGAACTGAAAAGCGCCGGTGTAACGCCGGAAATGCTGGCCCAGTACGCCAACGCTCCCGGCGCTGACCGCGAAAAACTCAGCGAACTGGCGCTGATCTACAACGCCTACGAGGGGCTGCTGGCCCAGAGCGCCATGGATCCCGGCGACCGCCAGCAGCGCGCCGCCGAGCGGTTGGACGCAGCTTTTTTCGCGGGCTGCGCGGTCTACATAGACGAGTTCGATACCTTCAACGCGCCGAAGCGTGCTCTGCTGGCCGCCATGCTGCCGGCAGCCGACGTCACGGTCTGTCTGTGCTGCGACGGAGAGCAGGACACCGCCGGCGGCATGGGGCTGTTCAGCGGTGCCAAAAATGTTGTCAATACGTTAAAACGTATGGCCGCGGATGCTGCCATCCCGACACACACCGTCGTGCTGACCGACAACCGCCGCCACGCCGACGCCCCGGCCCTGGCCGAGCTGAACCTGCTGCTGGCCGACCCGGCCTACACGCCGGACGTCACCGTTGACCCCGCGCACCCGGCCATCACCTACCACGCGGCGGCATCCCGCCAGGCCGAGGCCAAGGCCGTGGCTGCCGAGATCGCCGCCCGCGCCCGGCAGGGCACGCCGTACAGCCGCATGGCGGTCATCTGCCGCAATGCAGACCAATATCTGGCCCCCCTGCGGTACGAGTTCCGGCTGCAAAATATCCCGCTTTTCTGCGACGAAGCTACAAGCCCCGAGAACACCGCCCCGGCCCGGGCCGTCCACGCGGCGCTGGACCTGCTGCGTGGCGTGTCCAGCCGAAGCGTGCTGCGCCTGCTGAAAACCGGCCTTGTGGATCTGCCCGACACCCAGCAGTGCGCACTGGAAAATTACGCCTACACCTGGCGGCTGACCGCTGCCGATTGGCGTGTGCCCTTCACCCGCAGTGCAGCCGGCTATGCGGGGCACGACACAGAGCAGGATAAACGAACGCTGGCCGACGCCGAGGCCGCACGCGCCTTTATCATGGAGCAGGTCGCGGACTTTATCGCCAAAGCGTCCGGTGCGCCCGCCGCCGCGCTGACCAAGCAAATTTTTATCTTTTTGCAGGCCCTTGGCGCAGAGAAAACACTGGACCGCCTGGCCGGAGAGCTGCGCACGCAGGGCCGTCTGCCCGCCGCCGATGAAGTCCTGCGGGAGTGGAACACCGTCATGAGCCTGCTGGACCAGCTGGCCCGGCTGCTGGGCGATGAAATTTTACCCACCGCCGACTACGCTGAGCTGTTCACCCTGCTGCTGCGCACCACCGACATGGGGCACATCCCTCAAAGTCTGGACAGCGTCATCGTGACGACGGCGGGCCGTATGCGCCTGCCCGAGACCGACGCCGTTTTTGTAGTGGGACTGCTGGAGGGCGAGTTTCCCCAGACGCCCGGCGACCAGGGGCTGTTGACCCATGCCGATCGTGACATGATGATGGAGAACGGCGCAGAACTGCCCGACTGCTTTGCCAACAAGGTGCTGCGCGAGGGTATCTGCTTCTACAAGGCGCTGACTGTGGCGCGGAAGTACCTTTGGCTCAGCTGGCCCAGTGCCGCCCACGGTGAGGACACCGCCCCCGCCAGTGCCGCGCTGGCCCAGGTGCTGCAATATCTGGCTGTGCCGCCTTACGCGCCCACTGCGGCCCAGCTGGCCGCCGCACCCGCCGCCGCGCTGGATGTGCTGGGGCTGCTCAGCCAGCAGCCTGGGGCGGAGGAAGCCGCCGCCGGTGCCGCCGTGCGGGCCGTGCTGGATGCGAACCCCGCGCTGGCCCCCGGATACGAGGCCGTGCGCCGCGCCGCCGATACCGCCGGTGCGGAACAGCGGGTGGAGAACACCGAAGAACTTGAAAAACTGCTGGGCCGTGGGCTGCGCATCAGCCCCACCCGGTTTGAAAAATACCAGAACTGCCCATTTGGGTATTTTTTACAGTATATCGTCAAAGCTGCGCCACGCCAGAAGGCCGAGCTGGCCCCGAACATCAGCGGCACGCTGACCCACTGGGTGCTGGAAAACGCCCTGCGCCGCCAGGGGGCCGCGTTCCGCGACCTGACGCCGGAGCAGCTGGAAACACTGGTCAATGACCTGGTGGACGAGTACGTGACCGAAAATCTGCCCGGAATGACCGTGCGGATGGAATATCTGGTGGCCCGCATCCGCCGCAATCTGGTGGGGCTGCTGGGCTTCATTCAGCGCGATCTGCACCAGTCGGGCTTCCAGCCGGTGGCGTTTGAGCTGCGCATCGACGACCGCCCCGATGCCGACGACCCCGGCGCGCCCCGCATTGACCCGGTGGAACTGTGCGACGACGCCGGGCACACCGTGCGGGTGGTGGGCACGATTGACCGCGTGGACGCCATGCCGCTGGAAAAACTGGGCAAGACCTACCTGCGGGTCGTGGACTACAAGACCGGCGGCAAAGAGTTTAAATTAAAGGAAGTCTATTGCGGCCTGGACTGCCAGATGCTGTTGTACCTATTTACGCTGGAACGCAACGCCGGGGCGCAGTTCCCGGGAGCAGCGGCGGCGGGGGTGGAGTACCTTTTGGCAGATCCCGCGCCCGAGAGCGTTGAGCGCCGTGAATTGACCGAGGACGGCGACCCCACGCCCAGCTACCCGATGAACGGCCTGCTGCTGGACGACGAGAGTGTTTACCGTGCCATGGACACGAAGGGCACCGGCGAGTTTGTGCCGCTGAATTTCAACGCCAAGACCGGCAAGGTGACCAACGGCAAAAGCACGTTGGCCGACGAGGCCAAGCTGGGCCGCATCCGGGATCACCTGGACGGCCTGCTGATCGATATGGCGGCAAATTTGTACAGCGGTAAAATCGACGCCGAGCCGCTGTGCGTCGGGAACAAATCCCCCTGCGCCTACTGTGATTTCCGCACCGCCTGTGCCCACCGCGACGGCGAGCACGAACGGACAATTACGATAAAAGACGACCCGTTTGCAGAATAAGATAAGGGAGACCCCCATGCCTGAACAACCCAAAATTCAATTTACCCCGGCCCAGGCGGCGGCCATCACGGCGCGGGGCGGCAGTCTGCTGGTCTCGGCGGCAGCCGGGTCCGGCAAGACCCGCGTACTGGTCGAGCGTGTTGTCGGCCTCATCACCGACCCCGAGCACCCGGCCAACGCGGACGAACTGCTCATCATGACCTTCACGAATGCCGCCGCGGCCAAGCTGCGGGCGGATATCACGGCCCGCCTTGCCCAAGAGGTCCGCGCCCACCCCGGCAACATGAATCTGCGCCGCCAGCAGCTGCTGTTGCAGCGGGCGTCCATCGGCACGGTGGACGCCTTCTGCCTGCATTTTGTGCAGCAGCATTTCGCCATGCTGGATGTGCCGCCCGACTTTGAGACCGCCGAGGAAGCCGACCTGGCCCGCATTGAGCAGGAAACGCTGGCTGCCACGCTGGAGACCGCCTACACAGACCCGGATTTCCGCGCCTTTGCCGACCTGTACGACCGGGGCCGTACCGACAACACGGCCGGGGACGCCATCCTCGACCTCTACCACTTTACCCGCGCCCTGCCGCACCCGGCCGCGTCGCTGAATACTTTTGCCGAAATGTGGCAGCAGGACGCCCCGCCCCAGGAGACCGCCTGGGGCAAAGAGCTGTTAGGCATTGCGCTGGCCCGCGCCCAGGGCGCAAAAACGCTGCTGGAAAGCGGTGCGGCCATTGCAGCCCGGGACGAAAAAGCCGATGCCGCCTACACAGCCGTCATGCAGGACGACGCGGCCCGGGTGGGCAATCTCTGCCACTGGCTGGCCGAAGGCGACTGGGACAAGTGCCTGGCCGCGCTGGACACGGTCTTTGCGGGCTGGCGGCGGGCCGGGGCGGTCAAGGGCGGCAAGGACGCCAACCAGGCCGCAAGCGCGGCATCCGAACTGCGTGACCGCGCCAAAAAGCAGATGGAGAGCCTGCGCAAGGACGCGCTGCTCTGCACAGCTGATGAGTTTGCTGCCGACCGCCGCCGCGCCGCGCCCCTGGTGGCCGCGCTGGTGCGGGCGACGCAGACCTTCGCCGACAACTGCTTTGCGGCCAAGTGCGCTGAAAAAGTATTGGACTACGCCGATTATGAGCACCTGACGCTGGATCTTTTGCTGACCGAGGACAACGAGCGCACGCCGCTCTGCCGCACGGTCAGCGCCCGCTACGCCGCCGTACTGGTGGACGAGTACCAGGACACAAACGCTTTGCAGGACGCCATCTACTTTGCGCTGGCCCGGCCCGAGGCCGACAACCTGTTCTTTGTCGGCGATATCAAGCAGAGCATCTACCGCTTCCGTCTGGCGGATCCCAGTATTTTTGTGGGCAAACAGCAGCAGTGGCAGCCCTATCCGCAGCCCGTGCCCAAGCCCGCCACGCTGGCGCTGGATGCAAACTTCCGCAGTGCGCCCGGCGTCATCGAGGGCATCAACTACCTGTTTGAGACCTTCTTCTCGGAGGGGCTGGGCGGCGTGCAGTACGGCGACGGCCAGCGCCTTGTTGTGGGCCGCAAGGACAGCGGCTACCGCGGTATGTGCGAGATCGACGTCATCGACGGCGCGGATGTGGACGGCGACGCGGCGGCCATTGCCCGGCGCATTGCCGAAATGGTCGAGACCGGCTTTGCCGTGCGCGGCAAGGATGGCGTGCGCCCCTGCAAATACGATGATTTTTGTATCCTGCTTCGCGGCCGCAAGGGCTTTGCCGCCTACGAGGGCGCACTGCGCACGGCGGGCATCCCGGTGTTTGCGGACTCTGCCACCGATTTGCTGGACGAACCGCACATCCGCCCCTTCGCGGCGCTGCTGCGCGTTATCGACAACCCTGCGCAGGATATCCCGCTGGCGGCGGTGCTGCTCAGCCCCTTGTTCCCCTACACGGCGGATGATTTAGTGGCACTGCGCTGCGCCTGCCCGGAGGGCAGCCTGTACGGTGCGGTGCTGCACGGCGGGCAGGCACAATTTGCCGTCTTTATCGAGGCACTGACCGAGTACCGCCGCCTGGCCCGCACACTGCCGGTGGATGAACTGATCGAGGAACTGCTGGCCCGCACCGGCTACCTGGCCGCCGTGGGCGCACTGCCCGACGGCCCGCGCTGCCGTGAGGACCTGTTGAGCTTTACGGCTTGGGCCGCCGGTGCAGGCCGCGCGGGCCTGCCGGCGCTGATCCGCGCCATGGACGCCGCCGCAGCCAACGGCGGCCTGAGCCAAAGCGTGGGCGGCCAGACCCGGCCGGGGTGCGTCTCCATCATGACAGTACATCGCTCCAAGGGTCTGGAATTCCCGGTCGTTTTTGTGGCAGACACCGACCACAAATTTAACCAGAGCGATGCCATCCGCCCGGTGCTGACCCACAGCCGTCTGGGCGTGGGCGTTATGCTGCGTGCGCCCCGGGCGGCCAAGCGGTTCAAAACGCTGCCCTATGCGGCGCTGGCCCAGGCTATCCGCACCGAGACATTGAGCGAGGAAATGCGCGTTCTGTATGTGGCGCTGACCCGTGCCCAGGATGCGCTCATCATCACCGTGCCGCTGAAAAAGACCGCCAGTGCGCTGAAAACACCGGCCCTCTGCGCGGCAGCCGAGGCCACCGGCAGTGAGTCGATGCGCAGTATGGGCAGCTGGGCCGGGTGGATACTGACTGCCGCCATGCTGCACCCGGACAGCGACGCGCTGTGGGGGTACACGAGCTTTCTGCCCCACCACCGCCCAACGGAGGTGCCGCTGACGATACGTCTGGTGGCGCTGCCGGAAAATGCCGAGCAGCCGCCCGCCCCCCGCGCACCCCAGCCCGACCCGGCCACAGTCGAAATGCTGAAAGCCAGCTTTGCCTGGCACAGCCCCCGCGCCGCGCTGGAAAAAGTACCCGCCAAGGTCAGCGTCAGCGCTGTGGCCCATGCGGCCCGCCCGGTGGCATTGGAACGCCCGGCCTTTTTGCAGAAAACCGGCATGACCGGGGCCGAGCGCGGCACCGCCATCCACGCCTTTATGCAGAGCGTACCCTTCGACGGCCCTGCGCCCGACCTGGACGCCGAGGTCAAACGCCAGACGGATTTGCAGCTGTTGGATGCCGCGCTGGCAGACAAGCTCGACCTGGACGCCGTGCGGCCCTTCTTTGAGAGTGCAGTCTGGCGGCGCATCCGCCATGCGAAACAAATTCTGCGGGAGGAACCGTTCATCACGGCCCTGCCCGCCGCCGAAGTCACCCCCGCCGCACAGCAGGGGAGTGCCGCCGAAGCGGAAGTGCTCGTGCAAGGCATCGCCGATTTGGTACTGGTGTTTGATGAGCACGCGGAAATTCTCGACTACAAGACAGACCGCAGCCGCGACGCGCAGTATTATATCGACGAGTACGCCGCCCAGCTGCGGCTCTACCGCCGTGCGTTTGCCCAGCGGCTGAGCGTCCCCGTGACGAAGCTGACGATTTACAGCTTTGCCATCGGCGACGAGATCGATGTGCCGCTTGGCTAAAGGAGAAACGGCATCCTCCCGGGAGGTGTTCTTTCTTTTGCCAACAAAAGAAAGAACCAAAGAAAATTGCCGCTGTTGCGACGTGGTGCGGGGCTCTGCTCTGCCCGCGCCGTCGGGGGCGGGCTTCCGCCCTCCCTTGCCCCTCTCGATTGTCCTCTACTGCTCCGTAGGGCGGCCTGCCCTCAGGCCGCCGCACTGTGCCTTTACAATTACTTTATCCTTTAGCCGTAGGGGCGGCGTCCTCGACGCCCCGCAATGATATTTTTACAACCTCATAACCAAAAAGCGACCGATGGCACATCACATACCATCGGTCGCTTTATTTTACGCGTTTACGCCTGTCTAAACCGGCTCAGGAACTCCACCGTCTTTGCATTCTGCGGGTGCTCAAAGATATCGGCGGGGGTGCCTTCCTCACAGATGACGCCGTCGGCCATGTAGACCACATGGCTCGAAACATCCCGGGCAAAGGCCATCTCATGGGTGACGACGATCATCGTCAGACCCTCCTTCGCCAACTGGCGCATGACGGCCAGGACCTCACCGACCATCTGCGGGTCAAGGGCGCTCGTCGGCTCGTCGAACAGCAGCACTTCGGGCTGCATGGCCAGGGCGCGGGCAATCGCCACGCGCTGCTTCTGGCCGCCGGAAAGCTGGCGGGGCTTGGCATGGATATAGGGTGCCATGCCGACCTTTTCCAGGTTTTCCAGCGCGGTCTTCTGCGCAGTTTCTTTATCCTGGTGCAGCACGTAGCGCAGGCCTGCCGTGCAGTTGTCCAGCACAGTCATGTTGTTGAACAGGTTGAAGCTCTGGAACACCATGCCCACCTTGGCGCGGTAGGCGCAGGGGTCAGACCCCTTGGCGGTGATATCGTTGCCGTGGAACAGCACTTTGCCGTTCGTGGGCGTCTCCAACAGGTTGATGCAGCGCAGCAGTGTGGATTTGCCGCTGCCGGACGCACCGATGATGCAGGTGACGTCACCCGCGTTGACGGTAAAGTCAACGTCACGCAGGACAACGTGGGTGCCGAAGCTCTTGGAGAGGTGGCGCACCTCGATAACAGGCTCAGACATGGGCTGCACTTCCCTTCATATCCAGATTCTGGGACTCGTGGTTCGGGTCCGGGGCGTTGTACATACCGCTGGTGTAGGCCAGCGAGTCGGTGGTGTTCAGGTCGTAGTTCTGCGGGCCGTCCAGCGCTTTCTCCCACAGGCGCAGCAGATAGCTGGCAAACAGCGTCATCGTCAGGTAGATGACCATGACGATGGCCGCGCTCTCAAAGTAGGTGTACAGTGCGCCGACAACGCTTTTGTGTACAAAGAACAGGTCGGTGATGGAGATAACGGACAGAACCGACGTATCCTTGATGTTGATGATGAAGTTGTTGCCGATCTGCGGGATGATGTTGCGCAGTGCCTGGGGCAGAATGACGTGGATCATCGTTTGCCAGTGGTTCATACCGATGGCTTTTGCGCCCTCGGTCTGGCCCGGGTCAATGGACACGATACCGCCGCGGACTGTCTCGGCCATATACGCGCCGGTGTTGATGGACACGATGAAGAAGCCGGCCTGCCACATACCCATCTTGATGCCGAAAACCTGCAAAAGGCCATAGTAGATGAACACAGCCTGCACGATCATGGGCGTGCCGCGGAACAGCTCCACATAGCAGCGCAGGAAGATGTGCAGAATTTTCAAGAGCACGCGCTTCCACACCGGGTCGCGCTGCTTATCCACTGGGATGGTCTGCAATGCGCCGACCGCAAAGCCGATCAGGCAGCCGAAGAACGTGCCGACCAGTGCCAGCAGCAGGGTAGTGCCCGCACCGCGCAGGTACGAGAAGCCGTACTTTTGCAGCACTGTGGCACAGTTTGCGAAAAAGTCTTGCATGAGAGTCTCCTTTATGTTTCCTCAACACCGAAGCCCCTGCCGCGCAAAACGGCAGGGGCGGACGGTATTAGTTGTCGCTTAGGGGCTGAACGCTGATGGCTTCATCCATCAAGGCATTGTAGTCGTCGGTGGTCATGGTGGCCAGCACCTCGTTGATGGCATCCTTCAGCGCGGTGTTGCCCTTCTTCATCGAGATGCCGATGTTGATATCCTCGTCGCTGACCTGGAAGTCACCGTCGCCGCCGCCGAAGTCCAGCAGCGTGAAGTCGGGGTAGGCGACCAGTGCTGCCTGGCCGGTGGGGCGGTCGGTGACGACGATGTCGCAGGCACCGCTGTTCAGGGCCACCAGCATGGCGGGGGCTGTCTCCTGTGCGGGCAGGATGTTGGCGTTTTCGATCTGCGGCAGACAGGTGTCATACCAGATGGTGCCCAGCTGGCTGGTAGCGGTTGCACCGGCCAGGTCAGCTACGCTGGCGGCGTTGGCGTAGGCGCTGTCCTTCTTGGTCAGCGTGATGATGGAAGCGTAGTAATAGGGGTCGCTGAAGTCAACCTGGGCGGCGCGCTCAGCCGTGATGGACTGACCGGCGATGACGCAGTCAACGTCGCCGCTCATGACGGCGGGGATCAGGCTGTCCCAGTCCAGCTTGACGATCTGAACCTTCTGGCCCAGGGCCTCGCCGATCTTCTTCGCCATCATAACGTCGTAGCCGTAGGCGTAGTCGCTGGAACCGCGGATCTCAACAGCGCCGTTGGAATCGTCGCTCTGGGTCCAGTTGTAGGGGGCGTAGGCGCACTCCATGGCAACGGTCAGGGTGGTGGGGTCGCCGTCGCCGTCCGGGGCACCGGCGGCATCCGCAGCAGCCACGGTGCTTTCGGCGGCGGAGGTGTCGGCGCTGGAGCCGCAGGCGGTCAGACCAACGGCTAGGACGGAGGCAAGGCCAAGTGCCATAGCATTTTTGAGTTTCATGGTTGCATTCTCCTTTAGATACTTAAAATTCCCTCATATTCATGCAAAAAGCCCCGGTGTTCCACTGTGCGGATCACCGAGGCCAAATGCCTTATGACTGCCGAATGGTGCAGTGTTGCGCCGCGCCATTGCGGCTGTATAAATATTACCCTAAGATGGTATATTTGTCAAGTGCTGTTTGGATTACGCAGCAACTTTTTCGCTGTCCTTCTCGCTGTTCTTGTAGCTCTTGACACTGTGAAAGACAATGTTCAGGCCCAGGACGATCAGCAGGATCGCGAGAATCAGCTGCAGGCCGTTGGCGATAAAGACAGCACCCCAGGTGGTCTCACCGGCAGGGATGGCGGTGGACGCAGCGGCGGAGATGGCCTTGACCATGGCAATCAGGCGCTGCACCAGAGCCGTGAAGGTGACGCAGAGCATGATGACCAGCGGCGGGAACAGCATCTTGTTGTTGCGGCCCGTGACTTTGAGGAAGACGCACAGGGTAGCCAGGACCAGCGCGCTCAGCAGCTGGTTGGCGGAACCGAACAGCGGCCAGATGTTGGCATAGCCGATCTGGGTCAGCAGGAAGCCGAAGGCCAGGGTGATGAAGGTAGAGAAGTAGACGTTGCAGAACAGCTTGCGCCAGCCCTCGGTATGCTCCATATCGTCAACGCTGAACAGCTCCTGGAAGCTCATACGGCCGATACGGGCCACGGCATCCAGACTGGTCAGGGCCAGAGCGGAAACGCACATCGTCATAAAGACGGTAGCGATGGAGACGGGCACGCCGAACATCTCAAAGAAACCGGCAACGCCGCGGCTGAAGATCTGGAACGGAGTACCGGCGGCAGGGGTGCCGTCCGCAGCGGCGGCAGCACCGGCAACACACAGGGCCAAAACAGCCAGCAGGCTTTCCAGCACCATGGCACCGTAGCCGACCTTGAGCATATCTTTCTCATTCTCAACGGTCTTGGAAGAAGTACCGGAGGAAACCAGGCTGTGGAAGCCGGAGACAGCGCCGCAGGCGACGGTGACGAACAGGATGGGGAACATGGTGCCCAGCTTCTCATTGTTGAAGCCGGTGAAAACAGGCAGGTTCATGGTGGGGTGGGCAACGACCAGACCGATGACCGCACCGGCAATCATAGCGCCAAACATGAAGGTGGTCATATAGTCACGGGGCTGCTTCAGCATCCACATGGGCAGGACGGCGGCGAAGAAGATGTAAACGAAGGTGATGTAGCTCCAACCAGCCTTGCCCAGGATGATGGGGGCGTTCATGCCGATCACGAAAGACAGCACGATGAAGGCGATGCCGATGACAGCCTCTTTCCAGCCGGAGAAGTTGAACTTCTTCTGGATGAAGCCGAACACAACGGCGAACACCATGAACATGATGGAGACCATACCGGCGGAGCCGTTGGCGAAGGCAGCCTCAACCTGTGCGCCCTCTGCATCAAAGGCGTTGAAGGTACCGGCGACCATGTCTGCGAAGGCAGCAATGACGATGCCGCAGAACAGCCAGCAGAACAGCAGGAACAGCTTGCGGCCGGTCTTGCCGATGTACTTCTCGATCAGCAGGCCCATGGATTTACCGTCGTTCTTGACGGAAGCGTACAAAGCGCCGAAGTCAGTGACAGCGCCGAAGAAGACGCCGCCGATCAGTACCCAGAGCAGAACAGGCAGCCAGCCGAAGGCAGCAGCCTGAATAGCACCGGTGACAGGGCCGGCACCTGCAATAGAAGAGAACTGGTGTGCAAACACAGTCCAGCCGTTGGTGGGAACGTAGTCTTTGCCATCCTCCAGCCGCACAGCGGGAGTTTTGGCGTTGGGGTCAACACCCCAGGTCTTGGCGAGCCAGCGACCGTATCCTGCGTACGCACATACCAGGACGACCGCGGCAATCAGAACGATTACAAGCGTATTCATTTGAATAGATCCCTCTTTCCTACTAGATTTTACAATCGCTTGTGCACTCTACTTTACCGCGCTGTTCGCAATTTGTCAACATGATGTTCATAATTTGGCAATATGTAGGTTTTTGGTGCAAAATGTAGAAAATTTATGTCACGTTTTGTACAAGATGCGCCGTTGACAAAGTGTGCGGAAGGGGATAGTATAAAATATAGAAAGAGGATGAAACGTTTCCACGGAACCCCCAAAGGCCCCCTCTTGAGGAAAGTTCCGCCCTCCGGCGCTATGCGCAGACTCCCCCGCATCAGGGGGAGTCTGTCCTCAAGGGGAGGCTTTAGAACCTCTACTTATTATATAAAGGAGAACCCACCATGAAACAATGGCTCAAAGACGCAGTATTCTATGAAATCTATCCCCAGAGCTTCTACGATACCAACGGCGACGGTATCGGCGACCTGCAGGGCATTATCGCCAAGCTGGACTACATCAAGGGCCTGGGCTGCAACGCTCTGTGGATCAATCCTTGCTTTGACTCGCCGTTTAAAGACGCCGGTTACGACGTGCGCGACTACAAAAAGATCGCCCAGCGCTACGGCACGAACGAGGACGCCGCCGCCCTCTTCAAAGCTGCCCACGAGAAGGGCATCCGTGTCCTGTTTGACCTCGTCCCCGGCCACACCAGCGAGGAACACGAGTGGTTCAAGGCCAGCTGCCGACCCGAAAAGAACGAATACTCCGACCGCTTCATCTGGACGGATTCCTGCTTTGCCAGCGGCGACGGTATGCCCTTCATCGGCGGCGAGACCCCGCGCAACGGCACCTACATTCTCAACTTCTTCAAGTGCCAGCCTGCGCTGAACTACGGTTACGGTAAGATCAACCAGAAGTGGCAGAAGCCTACCGATGACCCCGCCTGCGTCGCCACTGTCGAGGCCATGAAGGACGTTATGCGTTTCTGGCTGGATATGGACTGCGACGGCTTCCGCGTTGATATGGCGTCCAGCCTGGTCAAGAACGACACCAAAAACAAGAAATACACCTGCAAGATCTGGCGCAATATCCGGGATATGCTGGACGTCGAGTACCCCGAGGCCGCGCTCATCGCCGAGTGGAACGGCCCGCGCATGTCGCTGAAAAACGGCTTTGACATGGACTTCTACCTTGAGTGGGGCGGCAATGGGTACAGCTGGCTGATGCGCAACTATGACGGTACGATGGACTCGAACCCGCACAACATCGGCAAGGCGTACTTCTGCAAGAACTCCGGCACCGGTATCGACAAGTTCCTGGACGAGTATCTGCCCACCTACAAGGCCACCCACAAGGACGGTCTGTGGTGCTTTATCACCTGCAACCACGACACGATCCGCCCCTCGGCCGGCCTGACTGTGGAGGAACTGCGCCTGGCCTATGCGACCCTCTTTACGCTGCCAGGTGCGCCGTTTGTCTACTACGGCGATGAAATCGGTATGCGCTACCTGCCGCTGCCCACCAAGGAGGGCGGCTACTTCCGCACCGGCTCCCGTACCCCGATGCAGTGGGATGACAGCGCAAACCATGGCTTCTCCACCGCCGACGCAAAGGATATCTACCTGCCTGTGGACACCGCCGAGGATGCCCCCACCGTGGCCGCCCAGGCCGATGACCCCGCCAGCCTGCTGAACAGCGTCAAGTCGCTGCTGGCCTTCCGCCATGCCCACAAGGACCTGAACTCCGATGCGCCGTTCAAGGTACTGTACGCACCCAAGGCCAAGGACGACTACCGTCCCTTTGTCTGGCAGCGCGGCGACCTGATCTGCGCCGTCAACCCGGCAGGCATCTCCATTGAGCTGCCGCTGGAACTGGCCGAGGATCTGAAGATTCAGTACACCATCGGCCAGGCCGAGATCGTCAATGATACCCTGTCTCTGGGGGCACAGAGTTTTGTAATTTTGGGGTGAAATGAAAAACCGCCCTGCAATTTTCCTATAAACATCCACGGGCGGATATGAGATTTGTCCCCTACGTGTAGGGGCCGATGTCCGCATTGGCCCGCGGGGCGTCGAGGACGCCGCCCCCTACAACAAAACAAACCCGCAATCTCGATGTTATAACCGGGATTGCGGGTTTTGCTATACTATTATAATGTCTTAATTAAAACTTCCTCCATCCCGCGCTTCGGTACGCAGTAGTTGCGGTTTTCATCGAGATAATACTTCACACTGCCGTCCCGTATTTCCACCAGGTGGCTCTCATGCGTCGGATACCCCAGTGCGACCATATAGCACAGCCGCAGTCCCTCGGGCAGACCCAGCAGCTTGGTCAGCGCGGGCCGGTCGATGGCCCCCATGATGCAGCTGCCAACGCCGTGTGCCCAGGCGGCAGCGGTCAGGCTGCCCAGCGCCAGGCCAATGTCCACATCGTTCGCGCCGGGCAGACGGTCATCCTGCAAGATGGCGATAAACGCAGTGGGCTGCTCGTCGGGCTGCGGCGTGCCTTGCTCGCGGGGCAGGTAGGCGGCCCAATGCACCAGCGGCTGCACGGCGGCCACGGCGGCGGGGCTTTCCACAATACAATACCGCACGGTCTGGCGGTTCGCGCCGCAGCTGGCAATGCGGGCCGCATCAACGGCTTCGGTCAGAATCTCGGGCGCAACAGCCCGCTGTGCAAACCGCCGATAGGTGCGGCGGCTGCGCAGAAATTCCATCATATCCATTTGGGAACACTTCCTTATTATATAGAGTTCGTATTTTCATTATAACACGTTTCCTGTTCACGCATCAATCACCGTTGCCGTTTTCCCGATGCCCACCGTCGCTTCGGCGATCTTCCGCCAGCTCGCGCACCCGCATACGCCGTCGGCGGTCAGGCTGAACCGCCGCTGGCAGGCTTTCAGCGCGTTCTCGGTCGCCTTTCCGAAGATGCCGTCCAGTGTGTTGGTGGAATACCCCAGCGCGTTCAGCGCGTCCTGCAGGATCAACACATACGTGCTGCGGCTGCCGCGCCGCAGGGTGGGGTAGCCCGCTGTGGTGCTGCGGCACGCAGGCTTGCCGTACCGCCTGTCAAAATGGACCCAGGTCGGCGTCATCGAAAGTGGCTCCACATACCCCCACGCCCCGGTCCGCGCGGCGGCCTTGTAAATCTTGCGGCGGTTCGCAGCGGTGGTGCTCTGCCCCACGTCAAAGGCCACGCCTGCGTAGTGCTGGCTCGTCGTGCCGTGGCCACCCTCCCAGATGCGCTTGAAAGCGTACCCCACCGGGATGCCGCTGCCGTAGGTGCGGCGGGTCAGATTCCACGCCTCCATGGCGGCGGTCGTCGTCCACAGCACGTTGGCTTTGCTGGACCCGCGGAACTCCCGAACCCGCAGTGTCGTGTCGGCGCTGTACGGCATCGGGTCGTTCTCGCTCAAATTGTAGCGAAAAAACTTGTTGTCGTAGGAATCGTACACATAGACTTTTGGCATACCCTATCCCTCCTGACATTCGCGGCAAAGTCCCTGCGCGGTCAGGCGCAGGCTTTCCCAGGTGTCGGCGTCCACAACGCCCAGCGGCTCCAGTCCGGCAGTCAGCTGGTAGCTTTCCAGCGCGGCCTGGGTCGCGGCGTCAAACTGGCCGCTCTCGGGTACAAAATCGGCGGTCTGGTCGACGGAGGCCACTACATTGAGCCACCGCTGCACCTGTAAAACGGCAGGACCGGAGCTGCCCAGCGCCAGCGCCCCGGCGGGCCATACGCCGCCCGGTTTCGGGCTGGCCCCGGCGGGGCTGGCGGCCAGCAGGTCAAGCGCTGCCTGGCGGAACACAGCCCAATCGTCGGCGGTGACAACGCCGGTCTCGTCCAGCCCAAAGTACCGCTGCGCACTGCGCACGGCGATTTCCAGCTCGGGGTCAAAGGTACTGCCCGGTGTGCCGCCGGCCGTAAAGTTGATCTCCGATATCCACTGGCTCAAGAACAGCAGCATCCGGTTCAGCCGCAGCACCTCCGCGCCTGTATCGCCGGGGCGCAGTGCCGCATCGGGTGCGGGCAGGCTGACCGTGCGCACCACCGGCCCGCTGGTGTCCAATGCCAGTGCGGCGTCATACAGGCTTTGGAAGGTCAGCCGCCCCACCACGCCGTCCACGGTCAGCCCGGCGCGGGTCTGCCACGCCTTGACAGCCCGGGTCGTCGCTGCGCCGAACTTTCCATCCACAGTCACGGTGGGCACATCGCTGTAATAGGCTGCCAGCCGCCGCAGGTAATACTGCACAGCCCGCACCGCGGTCCCGCTGCTGCCCTCCCGCGTCGTGGCCGTGAACTGCCCGGGTGCGACATTGGCTGCCACGATTTTGTTTGCCACCGCCAGGCCGACCTCTTTCAGCTTATTCCAGGTGCTGCGCCCGACGACGCCATCAGCCGTCAGCCCGAACAAACTCTGGAACGCCGTCACCGCACTGAGCGTTGCTGCGCCGTAGCTGCCGTCCACGGTCACGGTGTGCAGGGCACTGTAATTGTCCGCTGCCAGCCGCAGCCAGAACTGCACGAGCCGTACCTCCATGCCGGTATCCCCGCGCCGCAGTGCCGTCCCGGGCCAGGCTGTGCCGCCCAAATCGCTCTGCGCGTCCACCCACGCAGCGTACAGCGCGTTCCAGGTCGTCTGCCCGACGACACCGTCCGCCGTCAGGTTTTGCTTTTGCTGGAACGCCCGCACGGCCCGCTCAGTCGCTGCGCCGTAGCTGCCGTCCACGCTCACGCGTACCAGCGACGAATCGAACTGCGCCAGGTCGGAAAGCCAGAACTGCACCTGCTCCACGCTGCTGCCGGTGCTGCCGCGCCGCAGTACGGTCCCCGGCCAGCCGCCCGTGCTTTGGATGCCCTCGGCGGTCTCGCCCTCGCTGGTCAGTTCGGCCAGGTCCTTGACGCTGACGTAGATATAGCTGATTTTGTACCACGTCGCCTTGCCCACAATGCCGTCCGCCGTCAGGCCGAACTGCTTCTGAAATTTTTTCACGCTGTTCTCGGTTGCCTCGTCGAACGTCCCGGTCACGACGGGCTTGCCGAAAGATGGGTAGTCCTTCGCGATGCGGGACAGCTGCTTTTGCAGGATGCGCACATTCGTCCCGGTGCTTCCGCGCCGTAAGGGGCTGCCCGGGTAGCTGGACGGAATGGCCGCAATGTTGTTGGTCGTCACCAGCTGCACGCGGTTCCCATAATAGTAGCGCAGGATTTGCAGCGCGTTCAGCCCCTCCCGTGCACGGTCAACCGTGCCCCACTGCTTCATGCCCGGGCAGGTCACAGTCTTGCCGTCGCAGTACTCGGTAAAGTACGGTTCGGCGTCGCCGCTGCGCTGCACAAAGGTGTTGAACAACTCGGCGGTCAACCGCTCCATGACCGCAAACACCGTGCGGCCGTTGACATACGCCTGGTCGTACCCTGGTGAGCCTGTGATGTTGAAACTATATCCCCGGCTGGGGTACCACTCGGTCCAGATGCGGTTCAGCGCCAGGCTGACCTGGGCAATGATGTTGGCGCGCAGGGCCTCTTCCGGCCAGGAAAGCGTACCGCCACAAAATGGCATTGCAACGGCCCGCGAAAAATGCTATACTTAATTCATATGGTTTAAAGATAGGGAAAAGGGGAACGCAGATGAAAATAGGATTCGATAATGACAAATACCTTGCGATGCAGTCTGCCCATATCCGGGAGCGCATTGCCCAGTTTGACAATAAACTCTATTTGGAATTTGGCGGTAAGCTTTTCGACGACTACCATGCCTCCCGCGTGCTGCCGGGCTTCCAGCCGGATTCCAAGCTGCAGATGCTTTTGCAGCTGAAGGAGCAGGCCGAGGTCGTCGTCGTCATCAGCGCCGAGGATATCGTCGCCAACAAGATGCGTGGTGACTACGGCATTACCTACGATGTGGACGTGCTGCGTCTCATCGACGCGTTCCAGGGCGTGGGTCTGTTTGTGGGCAGCGTCTGCGTGACGAAGTACACCGACGCGCCTGAAGTCACAGCCTTTGAACAGAAGCTCAACGCACTGGGCATCCGCACCTTCCGCCATTACAAGATTCCCGGCTACCCCAACGATGTGGCCCATATCGTCAGCGACGACGGCTACGGCAAGAATGATTACATCGAGACCGAGCGCCCGCTCGTCGTCATCACGGCCCCCGGCCCCGGCAGCGGCAAAATGGCGGTCTGCCTGTCCCAGCTCTACCATGAGTATAAGCGCGGCGTCAAGGCGGGCTATGCCAAGTTCGAGACGTTTCCCATCTGGAACCTGCCGCTGAAGCACCCGGTCAACCTGGCCTACGAGGCCGCTACCGCCGATCTGAACGACGTCAATATGATCGACCCCTTTCACCTGGAAGCCTACGGCAAGACCACAGTCAACTACAACCGCGACGTCGAGATTTTTCCGGTCGTCAACGCCATGTTTGAACTGATTGCGGGCAAGAGCCCCTACCGTTCACCCACGGATATGGGCGTCAACATGGCGGGCAACTGCATCATCGACGATGAGGTCTGCCGCGAAGCCTCGCTGAATGAAATCGTGCGTCGGTATTTCAAGTGCCTCTGTGACCAGAAGGCCAGCGGCATTGTCAAACAGGAGCGCTTTAAGCTGGAACTGCTGATGAACCAGGCAGGCATTGCGCTGGGCCAGCGCGAGGTCGAAAAACGCGCCCACGCCACGTCGGAGACTACCGACGGCAAACCCGCCGCTGCCATTGAACTGGCCGACGGCACCATCGTCACCGGCAAGACCGGCCCGCTGCTGGGCGCGGCATCCTCTGCATTGCTGAACGCCCTCAAGAAATTGGCAGGCATCGACCAGGAGATCGATTTGGTGTCCGCCCGCGCTATCGCGCCGATCCAGATGCTGAAAACGAACTACCTGGGCAGCAAGAACCCGCGCCTGCACACCGACGAGATTTTGATTGCCCTGTCCAGCTCGGTTTCCGAGAATGAGTACGCCGCCAAGGCCATGGAGCAGATTCCCAACCTGAAAGGCTGCGATATCCATTCCACGGTCATCCTGTCCAGCGTTGACGCCGATACCCTGAAAAAGCTCGGCATGTACCTGACCTGCGAACCCACCTACGAAGAAGACGACCGTATGTACCATAAAAAGTAAGCAAAAGGGAGAGGGACAACCTCTCCCTTTTGCAGTAGGGGAGAAATTTATCCCTCCCAGCGGCCATCCCCTTATTGCCACATAATCTTTCGCGACCCCGGTAGGGGCCGGGCATGCCCGGCCATCCGCCTTGCCGTTACTGCGATTTAATCTTGCATTATTGTAGGGAGGGGACTTGCCCCTCCGCTGCACATTGCCTTTATTGCCCCTTACTCCCGCCAGGTCGCCCATGTAGGGGCGGCATATATGCCGCCCGCCCCACCTTCCCATCGCAACCCCTTGTACCTATCACCACGCACTACCCCAATATACACCTTGCCCAAAAATCGCTCTCAAAATTTGTCGAAAAAATCAAAAACAGCCCTTGACAAGAGTCATACTCCTTGCTATAATAATCAAGCTGTCTCGCGGCGGACACGCCGCGAAAAGCGCTTCGTAACAGCCTGTATATGTTTTTTGAAGAAGAAATTCTTCAAAAAACTTTCAGAAAACCCCTTGACAATCAAGCGTTTCTGATATATAATATACAAGCTATCACGGAGACGCGATAGCGCAGCAGGACCTTGAAAATTGAACAAAACTGAAACTTGTGGAACCTTGAACGTGGGTTTGGAAACCCACGATAATCAATTCCAAATTTACAAGTAATTCATACAGGACGCAAGCGATTGTGTCTGAGTGATTACAGCGATTTAACACTTTGTAAGTGATTAAATACCATTTATAAAGAGTTTGATCCTGGCTCAGGACGAACGCTGGCGGCGCGCCTAACACATGCAAGTCGAACGGAGCTTAGAGAGCTTGCTTTTTAAGCTTAGTGGCGAACGGGTGAGTAACGCGTGAGTAACCTGCCCTAGAGTGGGGGACAACAGTTGGAAACGACTGCTAATACCGCATAAGCCCACGGTGCCGCATGACACTGAGGGAAAAGGATTTATTCGCTTTAGGATGGACTCGCGTCCAATTAGCTAGTTGGTGAGGTAACGGCCCACCAAGGCGACGATTGGTAGCCGGACTGAGAGGTTGAACGGCCACATTGGGACTGAGACACGGCCCAGACTCCTACGGGAGGCAGCAGTGGGGAATATTGCACAATGGGGGAAACCCTGATGCAGCGACGCCGCGTGGAGGAAGAAGGTTTTCGGATTGTAAACTCCTGTCGTTAGGGACGATAATGACGGTACCTAACAAGAAAGCACCGGCTAACTACGTGCCAGCAGCCGCGGTAAAACGTAGGGTGCAAGCGTTGTCCGGAATTACTGGGTGTAAAGGGAGCGCAGGCGGGAAGACAAGTTGGAAGTGAAATCCATGGGCTCAACCCATGAACTGCTTTCAAAACTGTTTTTCTTGAGTAGTGCAGAGGTAGGCGGAATTCCCGGTGTAGCGGTGGAATGCGTAGATATCGGGAGGAACACCAGTGGCGAAGGCGGCCTACTGGGCACCAACTGACGCTGAGGCTCGAAAGTGTGGGTAGCAAACAGGATTAGATACCCTGGTAGTCCACACCGTAAACGATGATTACTAGGTGTTGGAGGATTGACCCCTTCAGTGCCGCAGTTAACACAATAAGTAATCCACCTGGGGAGTACGACCGCAAGGTTGAAACTCAAAGGAATTGACGGGGGCC
>OLFY01000858.1_pt1 | contig 42595 bp, 43 predicted proteins | sample 1605611 | NCBI WGS metagenome assembly OLFY01 (sample SAMEA3888923, study PRJEB22519) | human gut metagenome | biome: human gut; feature: human-associated habitat; material: faeces | place: Denmark | collected 2011 | reverse complement strand
GAAAAGTGAACGGATATCCCCGTTTTGGGTGGGTGGATATCCTCCGTTTTCAGCACTCAGGACAGCGTATTTAAAGAAGCTATTCTGAGGCTTTTGTCTTTTGGATCTCTTTTGTCACTCATATTGCAAATTTCTAGAGATTATTTAACAATGAATGGAATTTAATTTCCTATGAAAGTAATTTATTTCCAAGTTAGACAGAAATATGTATATAAGTCATTGATATATATTGATTTACGAACCCGCTTTCATAATCAAACTTTAATTTTGCATTATACCTCACCTTTAGAATTTAATACAACATCCGCTACGCCCAATTATCGATATTGTTGTTGCCATGTGCAATAGGAGACAATTAGAGACAAGCCTGCAAGGACTCAAATAGTATATATCCTGAGAAGAAATAAATAAAAAAAGTCCTCAAAATCAACTTAAAGTATATTATAAAGGATTATTTTCAACTTTTTACTTGCGAGGTTTCAAATTAATGATTATCTTTGCAGTTGAAATGTGACAAGGAAAATAAACTATGAGTATATCTTATGGCACTAAAATAAACCAGCTGCTTGCCGGAACAGCCCCAACCGGGTTGATGTTCTCCGACTGGCTGAAGAAGAACGGCTATTCAGCGCAGCTGCAGAAGCGGTACAGGGACACAGGATGGCTGACTACCTTATGCAAGGGTGTCATGTACCGTACAGGCAGCCACCTCAATGCCTTCGATGCTCTTGCGTCCTATAATTCTCAGTTGGACAAACAGCTGAGAATTGGCGCCGCCTCTGCCTTGGAATACGCAGGCTTCAACCATTATGTCCCTATGGGCAAGCCCCTGCTGATGGTTGCGTTACCCCAATGAGAGAAGATGCCCCTATGGATGAAGAGCGATGCCTACGACATGACTTTCCGTACATTCTCAACCACGGCATTTGCAGCTTTGGACGTTTCCAAACATGATCGAGATAGCGGCACGCTATATGTTTCCTCGCCGGAACTGGCTTTTCTTGAGTGCCTCGCACTGGCACCGAAACAGTATTCCTATATGGATTCTCTATTATATCATGGAACAACTGACAACATTGCGGTCTGAGGTCGTACAGCGTTTGTTGGAGAGTACATCAAACATCAGAATTAAGCGGATGTTCCTCTACATGGCAGAGAAAGCCGGGCATTACTGGTTCGAGGAATTAGACACAGATAAGATGGACTTGGGAGCAGGGAAGCTGCAGCTGGTGAAGCACGGCGTGCTCAATAAGAAATATTCAATAACAGTTCCAAAAGAATTAGACGACTATGAGGGATAAATACCGAAGGCAGGTGAAGTTGCTGAAACGCGTATGTATCCGCATGATCTGCAAATACCAATGACACAATGAGTATAAGGACTGTCATCTGACTCGTCAAAGTTTTGGATTTTTCTACGGATAAAATAAAAATAATCCGTAGAATATTTCTTGCTTCAAAGATAATTCTCTATCTTTGCAAAAAAGATAAAATATGTATAAGGCTTCGAATCAAGTAGGTCGGCAACATGGCTACATAAGAGTCTCAGAACTTTCAGACAGGAAGAAATACCGTAGAGTTCTGAAAGCTGTTGATGCTGGAGAACTGGTCAAGGTGCGTCATGGGGTGTATGCCCCACCGGAGGAAATGCTCAACAATATAATTGATGTCGAGAGCATTGTCCCCGGAGGTGTGGTGTGTCTTTACAACGCCTGGGCTTATTATGGTCTGACAACCATCAGTCCTCCAGAGTTCTGTATTGCCATTTCCGCGAAGCGCAAAGTATCACTCCGGACACCTTTCCCTATCAAACTTTTCTATTGGAAGGACGACAACCTTAAGTTTGGCATTAGTGAGGTCAAAGTAAGCAATTACCACGTCCATATGACAGACCTTGAGCGAAGCGTGTGTGATGCTGTCAAGTATCGGAATAAAATAGGCTCAGCTTTGTGCTCTGAGATTATCCGGAACTATACAAAGCGCAAAGATCGCAACCTAAGCCGCCTGTCTGAATATGCCAAGAAATTGAGAGTTGAAAAAACAATAAAGGAATATATGACCATTGCTCTAGGAGAATGATTAAACATAAGAACTACGGGAAATCGGTAAGGACAAGGCTTCTTACTCTGATGAATAAGACTGGGTACAGGTACATGTACCTTCTGACACGCTATTTCAATGAGCGCCTGTTGTATCGGGTATCAGTGAGCCAATACAAGGATAATTTCCTGCTTAAAGGCGGGTCTTTGCTGTATGCACTTCAAGGCTTGGAGTCCAGACCTACAGTAGATATAGACTTCTTGGCAGACCGTATCAGCAGAGACAGAGACTATCTGACTTCTGTTTTTAAGGAAATTCTGTCTATCGATTGTGAGATGGATGGAGTAAAATTTGACACGGACGAACTACAGGTGGAGCCTATAACTGTTGACAAGAAATATCCGGGTACAAGGTTTCATTTCACTGCCCACATGGACAGTATCGTTCAAAAGATGTCTATCGATATAGGCTTTGGCGATGTTGTCACTCCTTATCCTATGAACCTTGACTACCCACTTCTGCTCCCGGATGTACCTTCTGTCAACCTTAAGGCCTACTCCATAGAGACGGTAATAGCAGAAAAGTTCCATACGATGCTTGATAGAGATGTGTTTAACAGCAGAATGAAAGATTTCTTCGACTGCTATCAGTTGTTTGTCACATACAAGATAGATCACGACAGCTTGTATCAAGCCATCAATGCTACTTTCAGCAATAGGAAATTGGAATACAATGCCGACCGAAAGCTGTTTACTGAATCTTTTGCAACGGATGAAGAAAGAAATATAAATTGGAATAGGTTCTTGAAGCAAATAAACTTCAAGCAGGAACTGCCATTCCCTAAGGTCATGGATTTGCTCAGGGACGAATTGCTTCCTATGGAAAACAAATACTGGCAGGAACATGATGGGGTAAAACTCTAATTTTGGTCATCGACAAAACGCAGTTAGAAATGCGTTCCAGGTTGGTTTACACGAATAGTGCAGTGTGCAAGGTCTATATAAATATACGACCTCGCACACTGCACTATTCGTGTAGCCAAAAAGTTTTTTAAAAGATTGTTGCTCAAATATTTGGAGGTTAGTTCATTTTTTGCTAACTTTGAACCCAAGAAAACAAGAGTGTTTATCCAGCGACCGACTTAGGGTCAGATTAAGGTCTGACGAGTCCGAGTTAGGGTCTAATAAGGGTCAGAACATGGCTACAGATATGGTACCGAAGATTTTGGCACGTCTATAAACACTTGTAAATTAGGAAATTATAGAGAAAGGTTCAAGATCCTCTCTCTCCGCAATAAAGTCCTGTAAATCGTTTGATTTACAGGACTTTTTATTTTTGCGCTTTTAAGTAGTCCTCCTTTTGCGCAATATCATTTTTATATTTGTTTAACGGTGCTGCTTGCGTTAGAGAAACCTTACTCTTGGCAGCTACAAACCAACTGCAAGAGGATCTTGTCTCCCAGCTTATTATCAGTGCCAATACCCCACAAGACTCCTGCTTGAGAAAACTTGCCGTCGATCAATGACACTAACCGGTTGAGCTCATTCATCATTAAGGGATATGCCGACGACGTAACAATCTGGATAACGATTCTGTCATATTGACTGTAGTCAATGTTTCCAAAGTCCTCAAGTTCCCTTATGACTGAATCTACACGAGGTTCGTCATCCTTGGGAAAGGAATGGATTCTCCTTTTCAATATGGCCTTAGCCTGATGAAGATAGTCAAGATCATCCTCTTTGATGGCTACGGTCATCGGGATGGACGTAATTTGATTGATTATGGCTTCCAGCTCTTGACCCTGCTTGATATTTCCTTTCATTATTCTATAGGTATTGAAGCAAACAATGCTACGATTTGTGAAGAAGACTCTCCGATGTTCCAATATGTAATGTTCTCACACGGAAAGGCATCCATAAAGTCACGAATGGAAGCCTGTCTGTTACCTATCTCGTCGTTGTCACATTTATCGACTGAAAAATACAGAAGATATCTTACACCTTCGTGTGTCTTGACCGATTTTAGTTGGTCTAAAGCTTCAGTGATATTTTCTCTATATTCATAGGAGACAATCGAAATCACGTTCCGTCCTCTTATCAGCATAAAGAAGTCACGGAAATCATAACAGAGTAAACTACGTTTCTCCACATTCTCCTTGTACAGTCGAAGGAATCTCTTCAATTCTGGATAAGGCTTACTTCCTTGCTGAAATTCCAATATGGCATCAATGTGTGGTTCATCGGGTATACTGATCTCTGAAGTGGTTTTTATAACAACATTCCTCCTATCTGACTGATGCTCCTGCACCACTTTCAGAACATTGCCAACACCAGTCTCTGTTGATACCAGCACTATATTGACACGTATAACCGGGCTATTTTGAATAGTATATATACCATCCAAACGAAGTTGATTTATCATTAGCTCACTAACGTGATCGACAGCAAGCAATTGTACATACTTTAATGCTATATCATTCATATTTATCCCATTTGTTAGGAGGTTACTCCATTCATTGATGCCTATGAACTCCAACCCTTCTCCTATTAGTTCTCTGGACATCTCTTCTTCACCTTTGATGCTAATCTGAGTTGCGCTCTCCTCCATTTCATGAAGTCCATAACTGGAGATCTTGATTTCTTCATTTTCAATTTTCATAATCGTAATTATTTCCTTGTTTCTAAATCTGGTACAAAGTTAAGGAGAGACTATGCCATCCATGGGCACAGGCGCAAAAAATAATGATACGATATAAAATCATACCATTATTTCTTTTGCTTGAAGAATGCTTGCTATAATCAAATCTTCGAGATTGGATCAGCACAAGCTTCTGCATCCGCAAGTGCATTGTGATGATTCTTTAAGTCGAAGCCACAACGTTCGGCAATAATATCGAGGTTGTGATGACCTTCTGGCCATACCTGCCGTGAACGAAGGTACGTTTAAGCAACTCCTCACCGCCGCTCAGATCCTCTTTGTCCATCCATTTGCGGTTAAGATCCCCAAAGGTAATTCTATATCATTTCATACAAACCATCTGCAACGATTTGCTTATGGCATATACATAGCCGAAAGTTAGATTCAGTACAGCATAACTCATTGGAAATCTTGCATTATTCAGAGGGTTGAGACGATGGCTTTGCAAACGTTTGCAAAGCTTTTCCCCCATATTTTCCATTTTCCCTAATATAGCGTAATGCAAAAGTTCATACATTTGCGGTCGAAAATAACACAAAGAAAAAGAACGAGAACAGTCTTGGTCCAGCATAATGTGCAGGACCTGCTCTAAAAACATAAAACGTAGCATATTTATAACTAACGCAATAATTCTGAAAAGATGAAAAAGTCAACTAAATGCCTATTTGCCCTTTTGTTGATGCTTGGGGCAATGTTGGAGATGAAGGCGGCAGATGTATATCTGCTTACAGCCGAAAAAATCAACGGCGTCGTTGGTAATTATGAAGTGCCAAGCAACCATCAGCTTGCTCCGAACACTTCTTATGGCAGCAATGTGTATTCCCTTAAAATCACTTCCATGCCCGAAACGGGATTCTGGTTCCGTATCGGAGTGTCAGGGGGGGGGGGGGTAATCAGATGCAGCCTAAAGTCAATGGTGATCAGCTGAAGATAAACGAGGAAGGAACACAAAATCCCACCTCTTATTCTATAGAAAGCGACTGCTATGGAAGCAGCAATGCCTGGAAAGTAAGCTATACGGCGGACGAATATGAATATCTCACGGTTAATGTGGACATCACGGATGGCTCGACGCGCCGCGTATGGATAGAAGGAAAGAAAACTTCCACTGGAGGAAGCGGTGAGCCTGTTGTATAGTCTACAACAGATGTCGAACCGGGTTACTATCTCGTGGGCAATTTCTTCTCGCCATATAATAAAGGTGGAGAATATAATCCGGGAGGCGACGGCGAAACGATAGACTATGAAAAACATGTGTATTTCAAATTCGAAGAGCAAAAAGACAAGAGCTATGCGTTCAGCATCCCGGCATGCCTCACGGCACATGCACAGATTCTTGCTGTTGACGAGTATGACAATAAGATGGTTTACGGACCGGGCAAGGTATTCAACCTGCATGGTGCAAAGGATAATGCCAGCGCATTGCCGTCAACAAACGGAGCTGTGGGAACTATGGGAACACCTACGGCAGGCTGCACTTCCCTTAAAGGCTCCGCAACATTAGCAGAGGACGGCAACTACTGGAATCTCGTGACCCGCAATGACGGAGTGACAGACGACGATGGCATGTATACCTTCAGCTTTAAGCTTGACAAAGACGGAAACCCCTCCGACTGGCAGGTGAAGCATGATGCTACGACACGTGTGACTTATCTTATTGGCAACATGGAAGGGGCTACGGCGCAGCCGCTCTATGATAAGCGTAAAAGTGGTGGAAATGAAGGCGAATTCAGCGACAATATGGAGGCTCCGCTCTATTTTGATGGTAAAAACAGCTATTGGGCAATCGATTATATTGTGAATGACGTATCCACTACAGGGATAAGTGCTCAGGCTATAACGGCAACGCCAGATATTCATGAAACAAAGAGCGTACACAATAATTCCGGAACTCACGATAAACTCTTCTTCCTCGGCAACGGAGGTGTTGACTACAATTCTACCAGCGAGTATCGTGACAAGGTATGGGCTAACCAGAAACCTTTCACCCTTCATCTGCACGGTATAAAAAGAATACAGTATAATCCTAACAAAGGACACAACGATCTGCCGGTACAAGACGGCAGTTACGGTCTGTCGGGCAGTATACAGGTAATCGGCGGTGACGCTAACAATGCCGACATCCAGATAAATACCATGTCTATGATAGGCGATGCTGTGGAAGGAACTTATGATGCAGCGACGGGCAAATGGAACTATGCTTCTAAGGCAGGAGACATGGAGTATGATGCCAACGAGCGTTGCTTCTCGCTGACAATATCTACAGTAGGCGATAAATACAAAAATTCGCATTTCAGGTTTGTTGCCAACCATGACGCAGACCAGAACTGGAGCGAGACGGACAACAATATTTCAAGCAACAAAGGATTTGCAAGACCTGATTATGATGCCGCCGATGATGGCAACCACTCATGTATGGCTGACGATCCGAACGACGTGCAGTTCCGTAGAACGGAGAGAGAGAAAGAGGAGGGCTTCGGAAGCACAACTCCTAATAAGAAGGATATTCTCTGGAATCGTCCCGCAGGAATCTGGAGAAAAAAGTTTTACCCTGACCTCGACAAGGACGGAAAGGATGTATCCTACTACACCATATCAGGAACAAAAGTCGTCAAGATGCCTTTCACCTATTGCGTAGGAAAATTTATCCGTACGTATAGCAACAGTGTTGCAATGGAACCCGCAAAAGACAATGTGAAGGTGTATGCGGCATATAAGTACGGAAAACCGGGGAATGCAAAAGACCCACAATCACAGGGCACGGTTTATCTTCGTCAGCTCAAGTACATTCCGGCAAACATGGGAGTAGTGCTCGTGGGTGAGGTGCCTGAGGACGAGGTGCCTGAGGACGGCTACAAAGACTACGCTAAAGTGGATTTCTATTTGAAAGAGAAAACGGATGATCTTCTTCCTGATAATAATTATGAAGCGTTGTGGACAAAGGCAGACGATTATGCCGGTCAAGAATGGAACAACTATCTCAAGCCGACAGTCATGGCTATCGACAAACTTGGAAATGCTGATACCGATGCTGATGGAAAAATACTCCACCGCTTCTTCGGCCTTGCAAACTTCCATTCCACAAACTATTACAAGGAGAATCAGACCGGAGACGACTATATCGGTTTCTTCCGCCTTACGCCGAATGGCAGAAGCGATGCCAACAAGGCTTACCTGAGTATTCCGGCAAATAAAACCGTTGATGGCGGAGTAGGAGCAACGTTCGGGTTTATCGATTTTAACGGACAGTTCCTCGGAAATGAGACGGACGACCCGAAGAATCCGTCGCTTGCCAAGATGGCTATTGTCTTCGACGATGAAGATGATGGCGGAAGCACTACTACTGTAACAGAAGTCAAGCCGAATAGTAAAGACGGCGACGCATCGTTCTATACCCTTCAGGGAGTAAAGGTGTCACGTCCTGTCAAAGGAGTGTATATTCATAATGGAAAGAAATTTATCAAATAAAGAACCAAGGAAATATGAAAAGTTATATTAAACCGGAAGCCAAGGTGTATAAAGTTAGAACCGAGCCTCTTCTTAGTGGAAGCGAAGGTGGACAGATAGAAGCTTCGTTTGTCAAAAAATATAACCCTTCTCTCTTTGATGAGGAAGATGATGACGGACAGACTGGTCGCGTCTGCTGTCTTTGGGATGACGAAGACTTTGAAGATTGAATGAAATATTCTGAATAAATGTAGTTTTAGTTGCGTTAAGCAATCCGGTTAGTAGTGAGACAATCTGTAGGAGCTTTAGTGGATATTATCCCTAAAAGCTCTTGCAGATTGTCTCTTTTTCGTTAGAAAAAGTGTATAGCCACCTTAGGCTTACCACTTCTTCGGGAGATGTGGCTATATTGACTGAATATGCCAAAAGCATTGTGCGTGACGAAAATGTTTCGCCATGCGCCCTTTCTCGTCAACTGATTCCATATAGCCAGCATAATGTTTTTTGTATTCATAGTCTTTCCTTTTATCTCGTTTATGATAATAGGGAGAGAAAAGTAACCTCTAATCTATCACTCCATTGTTCCCCATCCTCCAACCCATTCTTTATATGTCGTGAGATAGTGGACTTATTGTGCTGAAACAACTCTGTTCTCAGTCTAATATTCGTTTTTTCTCAGATATGACGCTCAATAAAGCGCGGATAATGATATTTTTCCCCCAGTTCTTTTGGAAACTCTGTTTTTAATGGCTATCTTTGTATATATTATATGTGATGACGCTATGATAAGGAAAAGACTATGGGCCGGTTTGGTTGCGCTGTGTATCTCTGTGGCCTCATGGGGACAGGCTGTAGATAGTTGTTACTACTCGGACGGCAGGGCCATGGTGCCCGTCGAGGAGGGGGTGGAGGCGCTGGGGTTCTTCGCCGAGCATGCTCCCGACGGACTGTTGCGGGAGGAGTGTGACAAGGTGTATGATCCCAACTCGCCCTGCAACAAGGATATGGGCGACCATCACTTCAAGGGCTTCCTCGAACTGTACAACCTGGTGCCGGTCAAGCGCACCAGCTACCTCTTCAGCAACTATTCGGGTGCCGACGACGAGGGGAGCATGGAGCGACGCTTTCGCATGACCATTCCCTATTTCCAGAAAAACCACATCGTGCCCCTTGAGCCGCGGGAGGAGACCGTGGTGAAGGGCGTGAAAAACTACGCCACATTCTTTGCCGTGGGCAAGAATCGCGTGGGCTATAAGACCGTCGTCTCGTTCGACGACCGATACATGATAGCCATACTGGGGTTCGTGCGCTTCGACGGCCTGTGGTTTCTCACGGAGTCACACGTCGGCTTCTTAGACTACCCAGAGTAGAATCGCTATTCTTTCTGTTCAAACCGCTTGAACGCTTTGTAAATGTTGCTATACGACTCGCCATTGGTGCCGAAACTCTCTGCTCGTTGCATGGCTGTTTCAAGACGGTTGTCGACAAGTAATTCTGCCACCCATTTCTCCTTGGAGAGGAAAGAGTCATGCTTGTCGAAATTTGAAATGTGGCGACGAAGCACTTGTACCACATCACGCGAAGAGGCAAAGTACTTGTTGGTGTTCAGAAAGTGGATCAGAAACCAGAACTCGATGGAGGGCATACTGTCGCAGATGACAACATTTTCACGGTTTGCGTACTTCTTGCGCATGGCGTCAAGTTTGGCCTTCTCTGCAGGCTTGGCTCTTGCTACATCGGCATCGAAGACACACACGGCCACGCCTCGGTCTGCCAACACACGTTCCACCTGTTTCTGAATATCCTCAATCGACTGCTCGGTGAAGTTGCGTGGCTTGCAGGTATAACGATAACCCTTCAACCTCTTGAGGTGGGTGAAGTAATAACGCTCCGTGAGCCCTTCGCCAATGATGGTGATGCCTGGGCTCTGTATCGCTCTTTCTTTAGTTTTGCGTGCCATAGTCTTTACATGATTACATTGGGCAAGGCTCCAAACTGGCCATTCATATAGGCGCGGTGGATGGAGGAAAGCTTGTTCAAGCCACGGAACTCTATGAGCGAATAGAGGTTGCTATTGCCATCCTTTGCCTTCTCGGTGAACCACACTGAGTCCTTGCCGAAGATATCATCAATATCCTTCAAGATAGGGTCATAGTGTGTGGTGATGAGCAACTGCGATTCATTGTCACGACTGTTGATAAACTTCGTGAGGATGTACTCCATCAGGTTTGGGTGTATGGACACCTCCATCTCGTCTATGCACATCAGGCCCTGGCACTTGAGTAGATTGTAGATACTAGACTCCAGTTCGACCATGCGGGTTGTACCGGCACTCTGACATGATTCGGGTAGTACATACTCCTCCTCGCCTCTTTCTGTCTCCACATGGTGTCCGAACAGAGCTGCCATCTTCTTCACCTTGATATCTGAGATATTGAAGTCTGCCTCCTTGGCAAACATCAGCAAATACTCCTTGAAGTCTTCATCGTCAGAGATCATCGACTTGGTGGTCTGCGAGATTGAAACTGCCGATCCATTCTGCAGTGGCATCATGCGCTGGTCTATCCAGTTGCGAAGTTTGCTAGCGTAGGCCACCTCTATATTCACCTTCTTAAGGACAGCCAGCATTGACATGTTGCGAAGACAGTTCATCGAGAGCACATCCACCTCGGCCTGAGAGAGTTTCACTACGGCAGGGTTGAATGTAAGTTTAGAAATGCCGTTCACGTCCTGGCGCGTAAAGATCTTGGTGGGGCGATTGGTGTTATAGACAAAGAGGGTCTCGCTCATCACCTTTTCCGGATTGATGGTAAGCTGGTACAAATAGCGTACGCCCTCTACGTAGATGCTTGCCTCCAGTTCCGTATCGTGACTCAAGGCATCGGGTTGCATCAGGAAAGGCTGTACGTCGGTTCCCTCATCGTTCTTTATCGGCGTCTTGTTCCAGAACGCGCGAAGAAAATCGATAGCCTCCAGCAGATTACTCTTGCCACTGGCATTGGCACCAAGCACTACGGCAAAACGCAGCAACTTCACTTTGTCTGGCATAGTTACCGTGCTATTGTATCTGTCGTCGGTCGAAGCCTCGAAGCTGAGTACCACTTCGTCTCTGAACGACCTGTAGTTCTTAATCTTTAATTCATGTAGCATAAATGAATGTATTTATGGGTGCAAAGATACTCTTTTTCCTTAAAATGGGAAAATAAAATGCGTTGAATGTTGATTTTATTCTTAATTTTAGACCATAATAGTCTATTTCCGGAATTAAATCCTCTAAAAGCTTGTGCTACGCAACGGCACAAATGATTTTGCTGTACTGATAACCGAACGATCTACACCTTAGACCGAGGGTTGAGTCGATTACAGATGACAATGTGGAGTCAAATTGCTCCATGATTGAAAATATTCCTCCGAAAGGAGTGAGTTTCTCAGATTTAATTTGTATCTTTGCCATGTCTGTCGTTGGATTCTCTTGTTTGTTTTTGCAACACTAAGATAAGTGAATTCTTCGACATGGCAAAATCTTGGGCAACTTTTTGTTGCTCAGCTACTTAAAAAGTTTAATTTACAATAGTGTTGCGGAATTAAGGACTAAAATGACCCCAAAAAATAAAAAAACTGATAGAAAATAGTTACTTTTGCACTCTCTATACATAAACAAATAGCCGATGGTGGTTCGTGTGGAATTGGCCGCCAAAGACTGTAACGAGACAACTTCCACAAAAAAACAGGCAAGGGTAAGCAGACCCACTAAAAAAAATGTAATTGAAAAATGACCCAAAGAGAACAATACAATGGGCTGTGAGACAAAGAGTCCTCACAGATATGCCCGACAGAATAATAACAAGCAATGGCGTTTGTGCTTGCTTACAATATATAGGAGAGCTGCACATGCCATACAAAAACAAGAAGTAAGAAAATGTTAGAGTTGAAAGGTAAATACTGCAAGGACTGCAAGATATTTACAGACAATATAGATCAGGATGCATTGTCGATGATTTACCACTTCCTCGACCATCCTATGTTTGAAGGCTCAAAGATTCGTATCATGCCCGATGTGCATGCTGGAAAGGACATTGTGGTAGGTTTCACAGTGCCATTTACCGACCATGTGAACCCCGACCATGTGGGTGGCGACATCGGTTGCTCGGTAAGTACTGCGACGACCGACCTCCCCTGTAACCCGGAGGACTATCCCGCCATAGAGAAGGCTATACGCGAGAAGGTGAAGTTCGATATGACCATCCATCAGAAAGCCGTGTATGACTACAGAGAACTCTATAAGTACCTTCAGATGGCGGTGCAGAAGGCTCGCCAACAGTGGCCGGAGATGGTCAACAACATGGACGTGAGCGAACGGGGCATCACAGCGTTTCTCAAGCGTATTGACCAGTCGGAGCACATGTTTTATCATAGCATTGGTACTGTGGGCGGTGGCAACCACTTTGTAGAGGTGGGCATTACGCCCGATGGCAATTATGCCTTCACCGCACACTGTGGCAGCCGTAATCTCGGACAGAAGGTATGGAAATACTGGAAGATGGAGGCAGGCAAACTGACGGACACGTCAAACGGTTACCTCACTGGCGACGCTATGAAGGGATACATCACCGACATGGTTGTGTCGCAGGCATACGCTGAGTACAACCATAAGGTGATTGACCGCCTGGTGCTGGAGGCTATCGCCGAGGCAACCGGCAAGACGGTCAAGATAGTGGAGCAGATATACACCACCCACAACTACATCGACTTCTCGATGAAGATGCTGCGCAAGGGTGCCGTGGCAGCACCAGAGGGTCGCAAGCTCGTCATACCGTTCAATATGCGTGACGGACTAATCATCTGTCATGGCAAGGGCAATGACGACTGGAACCAGAGTGCACCTCATGGTGCAGGACGACTCCTGTCGCGTGCCGATGCCAAGGAATTGATTGACTTGGATGAGTACAAGAAATCGATGAAAGGCATTTACTCTACGAGTGTTGGTACAGGAACCATAGACGAGAGTCCGATGGCATACAAGGATCCTAAAGAGATTCGCCAGCTTATTGCTGATACTGTGGAGGTGGACTACTTCATCAAGCCGGTCATCAACCTCAAGGCAACTTGCAGCTACGACTCAAGCGTAGAGATTGATATAAACGAGGAGCAGGATTAATAGCCAACACTTTGAATACGCATATATAATACAAGGCTCGTTTCAATGTAGGTGTCTTGTCAAGGCTTACTACTTGAAACGAGCCTTATTCGTAAAAGAATATACGATGAAAAAAGGACGAAAAACTGACCAAAGATTTTCTTGATAGAGAAAGAGATGATTTTCGATGATGTCAAGCCAATAAAGTGATAGATTAGAGGTTACTTTTCTCTCCCTATTATCATAACGAGATAAAAGGAAAGACTATGAATACAAAAAACATTATGCTGGCTATATGGAATCAGTTGACGAGAAAGGGCGCATGGCGAAACATTTTCGTCACGCACAATGCTTTTGGCATATTCAGTCAATATAGCCACATCTCCCGAAGAAGTGGTAAGCCTAAGGTGGCATATCCATCAAAGTATGTTGCGGAAAAGGCTGCAGAAGCAATGGGAAAGAAACATGGCGTTCATTTCTCTGTCTATAAATGCGCATGGTGTGACGGATGGCATATAGGCAAAAATAGCGAGAATAAAATTCCAGCTTTGAGAGTAGAATAATTGACACGGAACTAACAAATAGGCCTGAACCTATTAGTTATGATTGGTTTCTCTGTTCATATAAACGACAACAAATATAGAAGAACTGAATATGGAAAAGTTTGAAGTGAACATATTGGGTTGTGGGGCTGCCATACCTATTGGCAGACACATGACAACCTCACAAGTTGTCAATGTGCATGATAAGTTGTTTATGGTGGATTGTGGTGAAGGAACACAGACACAGATATGGAAGTCTGGCATAAAATTGACGAATATGGACAATATATTTATCAGTCATGCTCATGGCGACCACTTCTTTGGTCTTGTGCCTTTGCTTTCTTCACTGAACTTGATGCTGGGTAGGACAAAGGACATCAATGTTTTCGTACCAGAAGATTTGAAAGACATTCTGATGTTAATGTTGAAAGAACTTTGCCACATACCTTTCAATGTAAATATCAACACGTTTATGGGAAATTCTAATCAAAAAATATATGAAGACGAAGAGATGGAGACAGAAACTATCCCCTTAAAACACGGCATTCCGTGCTGTGGTTTCTTATTTAGGGAAAAGCCAAAGAAACGGGTACTCTTGCCTGAGAAATGCCTGTCATACGACATTCCAAAACGTGATTTCAAGTTGATAAAGAGTGGTAATGACTACATACTTCCTGACGGAACATTGATTTCCAATAAAGAATTGACAGCTCCAAGTGAGTTTGTTCCCCGAAGTTACGCTTATTGCAGTGATACAGCTTATAATCCATCTATGGTGTCTCAATTAAAAGATGTTGATTTGCTTTACCATGAGACTACATTTCTTGCTAATGACAAGAATCAAGCAATAAATGCTTTTCATAGTACAACCCATCAAGCCGCAAACATCGCGAAAAGTGCCAATGCCAGAAAATTGATTATCGGTCATTACTCTATAAGGTACGATGATGAGCAACAGTTTGAACAAGAGGTGAAATCAATTTTTCCAAATGCTGAGGCTTGTAATGAAGGTATGGTGTTTAGAGTATAAAGAGAAGAATATGAATAACGAAAATAAGCTTTTAGAATATGATGAGGTGTGTCCTTATAGTGAGGGACGTGCTGCAGTTCGAAAGGGTGAGTTTTGGGGATATGTGGATGAGAATGGAAAACTTGTTTCTACAGACTTTACCAGGTCAGGAAAACCAGGGTTTCCATATAATTATGCGGAACCATTTTGTGATGGTTGGGCTAAAGTACATGATAAAGTGGGGCAGGATGACCATTGCTATCTGATTGATAGAAATTGTAACCCTATGATGGTAGATGGTGAATATATATCTTCTGGTGATACAATGAGAAATGGTGTGTCTATCGTAGGATTTGACTGTTTTGAAGACTATAGAGAATGTCTTGTAGATAAAGATTGTCATGTGCTTTCCGACAGATTTGAAGAAATCTCTTACATAGGTAAAAAAGGAATACCATATTCAGACTTTGGAATTTATGCTATGGTGCGTAATGGCTATAAATACGGACTTCTTAATGTAAAATCTTTTAAGTTAGAATTACCTTGTGAATACGGTTGGACTGATTTTTGGGAGGAAATAGAACGGTTAGGGATTAGTTTTGAGTGACCTCAAATCCGCAACTAATAGGACAAAGGGCGTTTTTTGCTTGCAAAGCGAGAAATGATCATCTTGCTTGCACTTTTAGGCAAGAATGATTGGAGATTAAAAATAAAAGATGTATATTTGCAGCGTAATTACTATTTAAGAGGAGGAAAATATGGATAGATATCAAATTATACGTATAATCCATGACTATATGTCTAGCAAGCCAGTATTGAAGGCATGGATCTTTGGGTCTTTTGCTCGTGGTGAAGAAAGGGATCAGAGCGATATAGATATTCTCTTTGTCCCCGATTTTGAACATGGTTCGTTTACTTTGCTTACCCATGGAGGAATGTATGAGGATTTGAAGCAACTGCTAGGTCGCGAAGTTGATTTAGTAGTTGATGGCTCTTTGCGTCCGTATGCTCAGGAGAGTGTGGAACGAGATAAAATCTTGGTATATGAGAGAGCCAGTTAGGGATAAAGGAAGATTGGGAACATTATTGTGCGGAATAATGAACTTGTTCTTCTATTCTGATCTATATTAAGCGCTTGTAGATCATCGTGAGTAATGAAGTATTGATTCCCAACTTTTTCAGAGTTGGATGCAATGGCGACAAGTCTATCAAGGAGGAAGATCTGGGGTGGTCAGACTCCATCAAGAGAGATGCCCAGTCTGATAACCCAGAGACGATTTTCCGCTATATTGTCGAGATCGTGGGATTGAACATCCTGTTCTATTGGATGAAAGACAGGCAATGGTACACGATTGAGACTGAGAAAGACCCGATTGAGGTGCGACGCATTTATCCTAATCCTAATTGGGATGGAATATGCGAGATAACTAAGTCCGACTTGAATGGAGAGCCTCATACAAGTTCAAAGGGTGAAATTATTGCCACTTTTGAGAGTCCAATAGAGGTGTGGGGAAGTCTCCGTATCAATGATGTTCCAATAGGTGAAGTTTTAAAAGACTCTGTTATTACAGATTTGGATTAACAGGAAAAAACTAAAAGCGAGGGGTAACTTAATTGCAAGCTACGCCTCGCATTATTTATTGTTGTTTGTGGGATAAAAGCATCCTTCTTTTACATGGCTTCTACTTTGCTATTTCAGCATACCTCTTGAACAGTTCTGCCACGCATTCGCTCTCCGTCATCTTTAACGGAAAGCAATAGGCTGACTTCCTTGGGGCCCTCCTCGACAACGCCCACCCGATATCGAAAACATTAAACGTTAAAACGTTAAGGGTTGGCAAGGGGCAAGCACACACCCTACTTATTACATCTTAACGGAAAGCAATAGGCTGACTTCCGTGAGGCTTCCTAATTGGAAACCAATGTTTATCGATGGCGTGAGAGCCAAAGTTGTCAAACTCATAACAGGCAAGACGAGAAACCTCCCCTACCCTTCCTCTATATTGCCCCCGAGCTTATTCGTGGCGACAAGCGCTTATTTTTCACCCCTTTTTATAAAGTTAACTTCGTAGGCCGATAAAGTTAACTTCGTAGGCCAATGAAGTTAACTTCGCAGGCCTACGAAGTCAATATACTTTTTCGAGCCATTTTAGTGGGTCAGCCGAGAGGGCTGGGATATCCTCCGTTTTCAGTATATAGGGTAGCACTTAACATCAAGTCCATACTTTTTACAGAACTGTTCCATCTTATCCCAATCGACGCCATTCTTCTTGACGAACCGAATGAAGTCTTCGGGATCGTATTTTCTGTGATGGGAGAAACTAATGAGGAAATACTGTTTTTTAAGCAACTCTTTCAATGCTTGAAGTCTAGCTCCTTGATTTACTTTTTCTATATCAGTTTTGGGCACTACACCCATTTCTTTCTTGTATTCTTCAACATAGAATTTTCTATCAGAGAGGACTTCAGCCGTTTTATGAGAAATTGCGGAGGAGTCGCTTAAATACTTTGGAAGCTTTTTGAACTTTACTTGTGGTTGAGAATACTCCACATTACCAAAGAGAGACACTCCTCTTTCCACGGGTGGAGTATATTCTATTCCGTAGTAGTCCGTCACTACATCTTGATAATAATAGGTATAATACTTGTATCCGCAGAAAGCAAGTGCCAATATAAGCACTACCGCCAGCAAGATCACATACTGTTTCTTTTTCATTCTTGATCGATTATATGGTCCTTATGACTTTATACTTAATGCTCCCACTTGAGAGGATGGTCAGCATGGAAGCTAAATTGTTGTATTCCAGCAGAGAACAGCGTTGCTTCTATGCGAATAGACTTCGCCTTCTTCAATGCTTTTAAAAAAGCAGACTTCTTTCGAATAAATGCGAAATCAGTACCGCTGTTGGCACCTTCATCAAAGTAAAACTTCATTAGGGAATTATTGTCGAACTTTACCGTCACATAGTTATTCCCATAATATTCATTGCCGCCAAACTGATCACTGGACAATCTCAAATACACATCAAGTCCGCCAAACTTTTTGGCTTTACGGACAACAATACACATGTCACCACCGGAAAAGGCCCCTCCATTCTCATTATAGTCACTGCAGAGAATTGCAACATAATCAGTAGAACCTCTCATCTTATCCTTGCTAGTATCGTATTGCCATTCTGATTTCAGGCCTTCAGTAGGGACACTTGTCGAGTCAACATAAACTGAATCTAAAGCTACATAACCTGAGTCCACAAGTGCTGCATTATCAGTAGAAGAAGTCGAACTGGTAATTGTCAAAAGTGCAGAAATAAAGAATGCAGAAAGTACGCCTATAAACAGCACTATGTATAAGAAAACAGAATGGGAAGAATAAGTACTCTTCTCCTCTACAGACTTATCAGAATGGGCATTATTCTCCTCTGCCTTACTATCTTTGTCCTTGATTTGCAAGCCATCATCAGAGGGAGTTATCGCTTCCCCATGTTTAAGAGATTCTTCCTTTTTCTTCTCATCCTTCCATTTCTGGAACTCTTCGAATTCTTTTCTTTCTTCGTCAGTCATAGTCGTAAATATACTAAAGTTTCAGCATCGCCCCCAAATAATGGGATAAAAACAACAGTTTCGCTATAACAAGTTGTATCCTTGTAGTCGCTAAAACGCGATGAAACAACGATTTAAAGAGCAACTGTCATAGATGCAAAATTACGCATTTTTTCGGAGGAGACCAACACCTTTAGTGTTAAAAGTTCATTGCCGACCAATTTGATGGCACTTTTCACCCGATTTTGGGCTTGGTCATCTGTTTCGCAGGATATCATTGGAGAAGCAGGCGGGCGTTTCAGCCGTCCAGCTCATATTTTGTCTCTCTGTCTTTTCCCTATAACAGGTAAAAAGCCTTCCGTGAGGCTTCCTCGGCAAGCCCACCCGATATCGAAAACGTTAAACGTTAAAACGTTAGTAGGGCGGGCTCGACAAGCGCACCCACCCTACCACTATATATATAATCCCAATTACTCTTCGAACTCTACCAGCGCCTGGCGGAAAGCGGAGCGTACCCGGCCCAGTATCACCAACGAATGCTCCAGTTGCAGACGCAGGGAAGCCTCATCGCTGTAGAAGAACTCGCAACTGGCCGTGACCTCCGTGAGGTTGGTATCTATGTAGATCTTTGCCAGCCTCACCTCTCGCGTGAGTTTGTTGCAGACGGTGAGGACCTTGATCTCCTCGCCTTCGCTCATCTCGTAAAACTGCGGCAGCATGACCACGAGGAAGGGAGTTTCCTCCTGTTGGGTGGCGAGCACATAGAGGTGCTTCATCTGAAAGCGAAACAACACGTCGCCGTCGCTATCCACCCGCGGCTGGTAGCCCATGTCTTCCAGCACGCTGATGACCATTGATCTTTTGTCCATAAGAATGTTCTCCAGTTATGATTCGTTGTCGTCCGTCAGTTCCTCGCAGCCCTCGCTCGTATCGTCGCTATCGGCGAACTGCTCCTCGATGGCCTTCACCGCCTTGCTGGCGAAGACCACGCCGGCCTCCAGATGGGCAATCATCCGAGAGATCAAGGCCTCCAGACCCTCGCCGCCGAAGAGCTCGCGCTCGTAGCAGAGCCACATGCTATGGACCGGGGTGAACGCCTTGACATATTTCAGCGAGGCGTTGATCTTCTCCGAGAGCGCACAATATGTGGCGACATTCTCCTCGTCGTATTCATAGAAGCCTGGGAGCGCAATGGCCAGGAAGTCTTCGTCGTCCTCGTTGCACAGATAGAGAAGCGTCATGCCTTCATACTCAAACTCATAGCCGACGTCGTCGCTCTTCTCCAAGCAGAAACCAAGACGGGCAAAAGCCTCTAAGATTTTTTCTTTCATAATCGTTTACATTGATGGGTTATACGTTGTTGTTATCGAAATCCGATGCTGGCCGGCTGACCGCCCTTGTCCTTGGGCGAAAACTCCCTGTGGACGCGCTGGTATTCGCGCAGGTCGCGACTGCTGACCGAGGGGCTGCGCCCGGAGATGATCTCTTCGAGCTGCTTCTGGGTGATATTCTGCAGCGTATGCTCTCCGCAGCCTATCGCCTCGTTGAACTTCTTGCGCGCTGCCGACTTCACGATATAGTTGATGTCGCTGCAGTTGTAGCCTTGCGTCAGGTGGGCAAGCCGGTCCATGTCTATGTCCTCTTCCCTTGGCAACTTGGCCAGTTCCAGGGCAAACAGACTCTTGCGGGCCTCGTGGTCGGGCATGTCCACATAGACCAGTTCGTCGATGCGTCCCATCCTCAGCACGGCCTTGTCGATGCGCTCGGGATGGTTGGTGGCGGCAAGGACATAGACCCCTTTGTCGGAAGCATGGTTGAGCATACAGAGAAACTCGTTCACCTCGCTGTCGTAGTGCTGGTTGTATTCGTTTCCTGTGCGACGCGGCACCATGGCGTCAAACTCGTCAAAGAAGAGCAATGCCGGCGCGTGTCTCTCCGCATTCTTGAAGACCTCGCCGATCTTCTCCTGCGTGCCGTGCACCATGGTGCTGGCCAAATCGTCCGGGACGACCTTGATAAAGTGGATGCCAACCTCCTCAGCCATTTTCTCGGCAAAGAACGTCTTGCCACATCCCGCAGGCCCATAGAAGAGCATGGAGGGAGGACGGATGCCGTAGGCGTCGGCCAGATCACGATGTTGGAGCACATTGATGAAGCCCTCCTTGACCCGCTGCTTCAGGTCCTCCATGCCGGCAATGTCGCCAAAACCATTGCCATGCTTCTTGGCCGTCGGCTGAGGCTTGGGCCTGGGCTTGCTGCTTGACTGATCGCTCGTCTGGTCGCTCGTCGGCTTCCTCTGGGGAACCGCTGACTTTCCGCCACTGATGCGGCGGAGCCATTCCTTTTCGGCTGTTGTTCTATCCATCTTTGCGTCCTCCGTTTTTCGTTTTCGTTGTACGATGTTTATGTCCGTAGTCGTTGCACGACGTTTATATTCGTTTTCGTTGACGATCATTATATTCGTAGTCGCTGCTCGACGTCTATGTATATAGAGGGCGAAAAGCATGGAGATTCTATCAGCGCAAGTGTGTCCTACCAGTTTTTTATCCTGAATATTCTACTGGTTTTGACCCTAAAGATCTTACAGCTTTGACCTGAATATTCCACAGAATTTGACCCTAAGATAGCCACCTTCCCGATGGTAACTTAAGACCGACTTCGATGATAACTTATGAGTGGCAGGGAGGGTAACTAAAGGCTACCACCTGGTCAATTGTGTTGCTTTGATTTTTGCGCTTCCATTTTTTATTCTTACTTTTGCAGACATCATTCAGGCCCACCGGGTGAACCATCCACAAGAATTTACAAAGGTGGCAACCACGGCAATCACCAGGTGATGAAGAAATGGATGAAGAAAAGAAAGAAATGAAGAAAAGAAAGATTTGAAAATGACAAAAGGATCACTTATACTTCTAACGTCAGTCATGATACTCGTGTCAACTCTCACCTGTCGGGCTGCTTGTCCCGACTCGATCCGCCAGCAAAAGATGTTGGAGGAGGAGCAGGCTTTCTTGGCCAATATGAAGCCAGGACTGCAGCATATACAGATGATGGCCGTAAGGAAAGCAATGGAAGGCAATGACACCGAACTACAGCAGATAAGGCAGAGCCGAAACCAGCCGCCTACTTTGCCGGAAGGCGTCAAGACTTTCTATCCGAGAGAGAACATCTGTATCTTCTCTCCCAAGCATGAGACTGACCGCAAGCGCCCCATCCTGCTCTACCTCCATGGCGGAGGATGGTGCTTTGGCAGCATCAACAGTTGCGCGCGGTTCTGTGCCGCTGTAGCCCTGGAGGCCGACTGCCTGGTGGCAGCATTAGACTATCGTCTGGCACCTGCCCACCCCTACCCTGCCGCACTCGAAGATTGTCAAAGGGCAGTACGTTACCTGCAAGAACACGCGGCCGACTGGGGAGGCGACACCACGATGATAGCCGTAGGAGGAGACAGTGCTGGGGGCAACCTGGCATTGGCAACCGCCATGTCAGCATCGGGCATTCGCAAAGTGATACCGATTTATCCCGTGACCAAACTCTTCACCGAAAGGACTCCTTCTTGGGAAAAGTATGCCAAGGGGTATGGCAACGATGCTGAGCTCCTCGAAGCGTTCAACGAAGCCTATGCCAATCGTCAGGAGCGCAAGCCGCTCGTGTCGGTAGGCCTGTGTGATGACGACGCATTGAAAACGTTGCCGCCCACGCTATTCATATCGGCAGGCCACGACATTCTCCTGGACCAAACTGCAGAACTTGTCCAGCGCCTCCACAACCTTGGCAGACCCGTCATCTACCGCGTCTATCCCACCGCCACCCATCTATTCATAACAGTCCCAGGACAACCCACAGCCTTTGAAGAAGCCGTCAAGGACGTGAGCAGGTTTCTGAACGACCATCATGCGGCCAAGTGACTTCCACATGAGATTCATAATGGCATGAGGAGTAATTGGGTTTAGCAGAAAGTTGGCAAAATATTTGGCAATATGGGAATAAAATTATATTTTTGCAAAATTGAACAAGAGCATAACATTTAAAACAAGAAGATTATGGCAATAGAAATAAAGTCAATACCCGTCCTTCACGGTGAAGCAGCGGCTCGTTTCGTAGAAGCTGCTGATGAGGCATTGGAAAAGCGTGGTTCCATCGACTTCTCAAAACAAGTAGCCAAGGCTCGTGCCATATTAAAACGTTCAAGGTTGTACATTTAATATGTTAGAGCAGTGTGATTTCATGGAACTAACAGAGGAAGTCTTGCAGCAATGCAAAAGCTTCACCTGCAAGGATGAGGACATAACAGAGTTCTTCACCCATGACTATGCAGACTATACGTATCAGTTGCTTGGAAAATCATATTGTTTTGTCAAACCTGACACGTATGAAATTGTTTGTGCATTCACTGTAGCCAATTCAAGCGTAAAAGTAGATTCACTTCCATCTAGTCTTAGGAACAAATTGAATCGAAAAATACCTAATGCCAAGCGAAAGCCACAATATCCTGCGGTTTTAGTTGGACAATTGGCTGTTAGCGATTCTTTTAGTGGATATCATATTGGAGATGAGTTGTTGGACTTCATCAAGTCATGGTTTATTGACCCATTGAACAAAACGGGATGTCGATACATCGTAGTAGATGCCGTCAATCATCCGAAAGTCTTTGAATATTATCAACGAAACAACTTTAAATTTCTGTTTTCATCAGATAAAGAAGAGTGGGCGTTCTTACACTATAAAGACCAAGAGCCAACCACTTCCACAGAGCCTATCAGAACGCGACTGATGTATTTTGACTTGATTTATCTACGCACGAAATAGGCAAGCCATAGCGGATGATGCCGCTCTATAGACAAAATAAGTTTGTTATCAAAACGAGAAGTATGAAAAAGAATTGGATGATTTGGGGACTCGCCGCCATGGCGCTGATGTCCTCCTGTACAGACCAGAAGACCGCACCAAGCACTGCGGACAACGACACCACCAGCGTGGCCCAAGACACGGCCTCTATCGACAGCATGGACCTGACCTCCATCGCCGGCACCTATGAGGGCACCCTCCCTGCTGCCGACTGCCCGGGCATCAAAACCGTGCTCACCATCCATGCCGACAGCACCTACCAGCTGACGCAGGACTACCTGGAGCGCAAGGACGGCCACGACGAGGCCAGCGGCGTGCTGCGCGTGCTCGACGGCAAGGTACTGGTGCTCGAACGCCCGTCGAGTGGCGAGCAGACCTACTACAAGGTGAAGGACGACCAGCACGTCGTCATGACCGACTCGCTGGGCAACGAGCCCGAGGGAGAGACGGCCAAACTGTATGTGCTCACCAAGACGAAGTAGGACGCTGAGGCGTCTTTCTTCACGCCACGCAACGACCTGACGACTTTATCTTTTGGGGGCTGTGTCAAACCATTGGTTTTGGCACAGCCCCCAAAGCATATACCGACAAGGAAAACGCCTCGCACGCCCCGCCTATTCCCCCTCGGGCAAGGCTGGGACAATGCGACGGACGTGGCCTTCCCTGCGAGAGAGAATCAGGGGCACGCGCTCCACCACCACGACCGAGGTGTCGAGACCGAGCGCCTTGGGCTCGTCGATGCTGATCTTGCCTATGAGCGCATAGAGACTCATCAAGAGGTTGTGGCGACGGTCGAACGAGTCTTCGGGATAATAGACGCGATGGATGATGATGAAGCGGAAGTCGCCCGCCACACCATAGCGCCGCAAGGAGGGGTAGCAGCTGGTCAGATCCACCCTGCCCTCTGCCACCAAGTCCTCGACGACCTGGCGCAGATAGAGACTCACACGAGGCTCTATGCGGAAACCGATACGCATCGTCACGCTATAGAGCGTGTCCTCCACCAGCGTGCTGCAACTATACTCCAGCGTATCGGGCGCATCCACATACTCCAGGTTGATGAGCCAATAGTGGTCGGCACGCTTCGGCTGCTTGTTGATGATGGAATAGATCAGTTTGTCGTCCACGGTACTCTCCTTTCCCGTATGATTGACATAGACCAGGTTGGAGGCATACTTGGGTATGCGATCGTCGGCCTTGATGTCGGAGATGATCTGATAGTAGTCGCTCAGCGGCTTGCTGGAGATATGCTGACGGCGAATACGTTTGGCACGCACCCACACCAGCATCATGCAGAAAAGAACGCCCGCGATGAGCAACGTACACCATCCTCCGGCAAGAAACTTGGAGAGGTTGGCGGCCAGGAAGATGCCCTCTATGACACAGTAGCTGCCGACAAAGACCATGCAGAGGATGCGCGACACGCCCCTTTGGCGCAGGTAGAAGCCCAGGAGCAAGGTGGTCATCAGCATCGTGATGGTGATGGCAAGTCCGTAGGCGGCCTCCATGTGGGAGGAGTCGCGAAAGAGGAGGAGGATCAGCACCACACCGATATACATGGCCATATTGACCGCAGGGATAAACAGCTGGCCCTTGACATGAGTGGGATGCTTGATGCGCATCCGAGGCCAGAAGTCGAGGTTCATCGCCTCGCTCAAGATGGAGAACGTGCCACTGATGAGGGCCTGGCTTGCCACGATGGCTGCCCCTGTAGCCATCACGATGGAAAAGATCAGCAAGCCTTGAGGCATGATGGCATAGAACGGATTGACCGAAGCCGCCACGTCGGCATGGCAGAGGATCCACGCTCCCTGCCCGAGATAGTTGAGGATGAGCATCGTCTTGACAAAGGCCCAACTCACGGTGATGTTTCGCCTACCACAATGTCCCAAGTCGGAATAGAGCGCCTCCGCACCCGTAGTGCAGAGAAACACCGCGCCCAAGACGAGAAACCACTCGGGCGACGTCGCCAGCAGCCGCAGAGCATAATAGGGATTGAGCGCCCGGATCACCTGCGGATAGGAGACGAGGCTGATCGTGCCGACCACACCCAGCAGGAGAAACCACAGCAGCATGAAGCCACCAAACGACTTGCCGATGCTCTCCGTGCCGAAGCGCTGCACGAAGAAGACGACGGTGATGATGGCCAGGGTGATGGGGAGGACGGGCAGATGTGGACTGACGCTCTCCAAACCCTCGATGGCCGTGGTCACGGTGATGGCAGGCGTGATGATGCCGTCGGCCAGCAAGGTACCTGCTCCCATAAGGGCCAGCAGATAGATCCACTTTCTCTTGTGGCGACGCAGCAGGGCGTAGAGCGCCAGGATGCCTCCCTCGCCATGGTTGTCCGCCCGCAGGGCCACGAGGACATACTTGACGGTAGTCTGCAGGGTAAGCGTCCAGATGATGCAAGACAGCGCACCCAAGATCATTGGTTCGTCCACCCTTTGGCCCACATGGAGGATGGCCTTCATCACATAGAGAGGCGACGTGCCAATGTCGCCAAAGACAATGCCCAGCGTGACAAGCATTCCAATCCACCCCATACGGTTGCAGCGCTTCTCGGCAGTGCTTCCATTTCTCAAGTTACTCATACCATGAATACAATCAATTCGTTATACCTATTTGGAAAGAAGCCGCAAAGTTATGGCTTAAACCACAGAGCCTAGAATAATTTAACATCACTTAGCGAGTTTAACGGTCGTTACACAAGCACCACCCTCACCACTCCTCCACAAAGAAAAGCACTACCCTCACCTCTCCCCCACAAAGAAAATCGGCCATTCGAAACGACTTCTCCCGTTTCCAATGGCCGACCTGCCACTACCGCGATCCTGCGTCAATACACCTTCACCTCGTCCGTGAAGACCCACTCGCCAGGATTGTCCTCCTTGGCGGAGATACGGACGAAGCGCGCCTTCTGCTTCTTGCCCTGATACGTCACCGTACGCGTACCGACCACATTGAGTCGCTCGCGGGTGTACGCCTGGTCATAGACGGGCACGAAATGGTCGCCGTCGCTGGAGATACTGATCGTGACACGGCTGGGATAGAACACCCATGCGCCGTCGCTCTGCATGAAGTCGAGGCTGACGGTACTAAACCGTTTCTCCTCGCCCAGGTCGATGGTGATGTCGAAGGGAGCCACCGTCGTGTCGCGACGCTGCATGAATCCCTGCCAACGGCCGTCGCCATATGACCATCCGCCACACATCCCGTCGGTCAGCGTGCCGTCGCCCTGTCCCACATACGACTGCGAGTAGGGCTGGTGATAGGTCACTCCTGCCCCGACAGCCAGATGGCGCACGGGCTTCTGCTTCTCCTTGCGGTCTCCCTTCTCCCGTCTGAGGTCGAAAGCCTGGACATGCTGCGCGGCCAGCCACGGATACTGCGCCACGACGGCAGCACTCAGCTCCTCGTAGGAGCGGCTACGTCCACTCCATCCCACCTCGGCGATGGCCAGTTCGCGGGGATAGAGCATATACTCCGCATAGTCCTCCGTCTTGATATACTCCGTCCAGAGATTGCCCTGCACACCCAGCACACGACCCGTGAAGCCATCGCCACTATAGGGCGCGGGATCAAAGTTCCAGAGATTGCGCAGTGGCTGATAACTTCCTCCGGCAAAGGGCTCGGTGGGCGGAGCGTCCTGGTAGCGGTCCAGGTAGTAGTCGCCAGGCGAGAGGATCACGTTGTGACCCCTTCGCATGGCCCGCTGAGCCGCCTTGATGTCGCGCCATACCATCACGTTGACGTTCTCGCCGAGCGAAGGCGCGTGGGCAGCCAGACTATCGTCGAGCACCTCGTCCCATCCGATGGCCTCCCTGCCCTCCAGCCGGAGATAGGCGGCGATGCGCTGGATGAGATACCCCTGCAGGTCCGCCGTGCTACGGAGCCCCAGCAGCCGAGCCTTGCGCTGGCAGTTGGGACACGATCCCCAGCTACCCTTGCCTGCCTCGTCGCCACCGATATGGATCCACTTCGACGGAAACACCTCCATCACCTCGTCGAGGATGTTGTGGAGCACGGCGTAGGTCGTCTCGCTCGACGGACAGACGTCGCCCTGCGCCTCCTGGTTGCCCTCACACTTCAGTTGGGGACAAGCCGCGGTCAACTCCTCGCTATGTCCCGGCATCTCGATCTCGGGCACGACCGTGATGCCCTTCTTGGCAGCATAGGCCACCAGTTCGCGCATCTCGTCCTTCGTATAGTAGCCTCCATAGGACCCGGGATCGCCCTCCCTCATATAGCGGCGGTCGTTGTCGATCCACCATTTCGTCCAGTCGCTCTCCGTGCGCCATGCCGCCTTCTTCGTCAGTTCGGGATAGCGGTCTATCTGCATGCGCCATCCTCCCGCGTCGGTGAGGTGGAGGTGAAGGCGATTGACCTTGTAATGGGCGAGGACATCCACCTGCTTCTTCAGAAAACTCAGCGGGAAGAAATGGCGGGAGATGTCGATCATGCAGCCACGCCACTCATAGCTCGGCCAGTCCTCGATATCGCAGACGGGCAGCAGGTCTCCCTTGCGGAGCTGGCTGATGGTCTGTGTGGCATAGAAGAGGCCCGTGGAGTCGGCATAGGCCACCCGCATCGTGTCGGGCGTGATATGGAGTCGGTAGTACTCCTTGCCGTGGCCCGCCCCAGAAGCCTCCTCCATCAGGATGACACCCTTTTGCGGATTGAAAGTGCCCTTGCCAAAGACGGCCTGCTTCGGCTGCGGCAACAGTTGCTGTGCGCCGACGGGAGTGACGGCAGCAGAGAGCGATACGGCGGTCAGTACCGCCAGAATAGTATTTCTTTTCATAACCTTAGCAATGGTCAAGTGATGGTAAAGCAGTATTGCACGCGTCAGTCGATGAAGCGGCGGGTGATTTTTTCATAGGCGTCGATGCGGCGGTCGCGCAGGAAGGGCCACCAGCGGCGCACATTCTCGCTATGCTTGAGGTCGATGTCGAACAGGCGCAATGCCTCCTCGCTGTCCGACCCCTGCCAGAGGAGTTCGCCCTGAGGCCCAGCCACAAAACTGGATCCCCAAAACTGGATGCCACCCGAGCAGGCCTGTCCCTCCGTCTTGCCTACGGGCGAAGGCTCGAAGCCCACCCTGTTGACAGCGACGACAGGAAGTCCGTTGGCCACAGCATGGCCGCGCATCACGGTGGTCCACGCCGTGCGCTGGCGCTGCTGCTCCTCCTCGACATCGGAGGGTTCATAGCCGATGGCCGTCGGATAGATCAGAATCTCTGCCCCCTGCAAGGCCATCAGGCGCGCTGCCTCCGGATACCACTGGTCCCAGCAGACCAGCACACCCAAGCGGCCCACACTCGTGTCGATGGGGCGGAAACCGAGGTCGCCAGGAGTAAAGTAAAACTTCTCATAGTAGGCTGGATCGTCGGGGATGTGCATCTTGCGATACTTGCCTGCGATGGTTCCGTCGCGCTCTATCACCACGGCCGTGTTGTGATAGAGACCTGCCGAGCGGCGCTCAAAGAGCGACGTGACGATGACGACGCCCAGACGTTTCGCCAGTTCACCATAAAACTGAGTCGATGGACCGGGGATCGGCTCCGCCAAGTCGAAGTTGGCTACGTCCTCCGTTTGGCAGAAGTAGAGCGAGTTGTGCAACTCCTGCAGTACGACGAGCTGTGCCCCCTCTTGGGCCAGTTGCTCCACCGAGGCAGCCAGACGGCGCATGTTGTCCGCTACGTCAGCGGTATTGTGTTGTTGTACGATTCCTATTTTCATTGTGAGTCTTGTGATATGTTCTACGATATGAGGGCCAACGGGGCTTTCCCTCCGCCCCAGCCCCTTCGGTTTATTCGCCTCCTTAGGCCACGCCTACGGGGATCTGCATGGTCAGGCAGTGGAGCGACCCATGCTGCTGGATGACGGCCCGCGCGTCCACTCCCACCACCTCGTGATCGGGGAAGGCCTCGCCGACCACCTGCAGCGCCTCGGCGTCGTGGTGTGGCTGGTCGTAGGTAGGCACGATGACTGCCCCGTTGACAATCAGGAAATTGGCATAAGTGGCTGGCAAGCGATTCCCCTCCTCGTCGAGGATGGCATCGGGCATCGGCAAGCGCAGCAGTCGGTAGGCCACTTCGGCCTCGCGATTGATGGCCTGGAGGTCGGCCTCCATGGCCTTCAGGTCGGCATACTGCGGATCGGCCTCATCGTCGCAGCTCACATAGAGCAGCGTATGGCCTGGCGCACAACGCACGAGCGTGTCAATATGACCGTCGGTATCGTCGCCCTCCAAAGATCCATGACCGATCCAATAGACCCGATCCACGCTGAAAGCCTGTCGAAGCCGTTCGTCCAGGTCGCCCTGCGTGAGGGGCTGGTTGCGATGAGGGGCCAACAGACAGACCGAGGTCGTGAAGAGATGGCCCTCGCCATCAGCCTCAACCGATCCTCCCTCCAGCACGAAGTCGTTCCAATGGTCCATCGGACAGCGGAAGACTCCCTTTTCCTGGAGCACGCGCCCCAGCTGGTTGTCCTGGTCGCTGGCAAACTTCTCGCCCCAGCCATTGAAGCGGAAGTCCATCATCCGCAGCCGTCCCCTGCCATCGGAGAGCGTCAGCGGCATCGTGTCGCGCGCCCATGTGTCGTTGTATTCGGTCTCTATCCAGCGTATCGCCTCCAGCGCACGATCGCTCAACCGACCTGCCAACCACGCGCGGGCCGCCGCCGTATCGCGCGCCACGAGCCACACGGCCTCATACCGGGCAATGGCCTCAATAAACTCGACATAGGTCTGGCGTATCTCGTCGAGGATATAGGCCCAGTCGGTCTGCTCGTCGGGCCACACCAGCACGACGGCCTCCTGCTCTGCCCACTCGGGCAGCAACTGGAAAGCCGCATCGGGAGTCTTCTCTCTTATCATGATCTACTTGTTCCTTATTTCCATTGGTGATTGTATAGGTGCAAATTTAGCAATAAAAGCCGACACGGCCAAAGAAAAGGAGGGTTCACGCTGCAATTGCGCAGCTTTTTGCCCCGATGCCCATCTACAAACCACGGTAAATGGAGAAAAGCCACGGGGGAAGTATGATTTTTTTGCCGTCTGATGATGGGTATCTCAGAAATTTTGTGTAAGTTTGTGGCCGAAATATTTACTCATCTTAAACAACCGATTTATGATCAATCGCTTATTGAAATTTCTGGATGCGTCGCCCGTCAATTTCCTCGCCGCGCGCAACATAGCCTGTGAACTCGAGCAGAACGGTTACCGCCGCCTTGACCCTCAGCAGCCCCTCGGCGAACTGAAAGCTGGCGACAAGGTCTATGTGACGAAGAACGACTCTTCGGTCTATGCCTTCCACCTGGGCCGCAAACCGCTGGCCGAGACGGGATTCCACATGATTTGCGCCCATAGCGACTCCCCCACGTTCCGTGTGAAGCCCCATGCCGAGATGACGGGTGAGGGCGGCCTGGTGCGTCTGAACACCGAGGTCTATGGTGGCCCGATCCTCTCCACGTGGTTCGACCGTCCGCTGACGCTCGCTGGCCGCGTCATCGTGCGCGGCAAGGATGCCATGTCGCCTGAGACGATGCTGATGCACGTCCGTCGTCCGCTGCTCCAGATCAGCAACCTCGCCATCCACTTCAACCGCCAGGTCAACGACGGCGTGAAACTGAGCAAGCAGAAGGATATGCTTCCCCTCCTGGGATTGATCAACAACGAACTGGAGCAGGGCAACCTGCTGATGAATGTCATTGTAGAGGAACTCAGCAAGCAGCGCCCCGTCAGCCACGAGGACATCCTCGACTTCGACCTCTACCTGGCCGACACGCAGCCCGCCTGCACCTTCGGCGTCCACGACGAGTTTATCTCCTCGGGCCGCCTCGACGACCTGTCGATGTGCTTTGCCGGACTCGAGGCTCTGATTGCAGCTCCCGAGAGCGACACCACCCAGGTGCTCGCCATCTTCGACAACGAGGAGACGGGATCGCAGACCAAGCAGGGTGCTGGCAGCCCCTTCCTGGCTTCGATGCTGATGCGTATTGCCCGTCAGCAGAGTGGCACGGAGGAAGCCTACTGGCAGGCGGTGGAGCGCGCCTTCATGATCTCCGCCGACAATGCCCACGCCTTCCATCCCAACTACGCCGAGAAGTACGACCCGACCAACCACCCCATGCTCGGTGGAGGTCCCGCCATCAAGTTCAACGCCTCCCAAAAGTACGCCAGCGACGCCGTCTCTGCAGCCATCTTCGCTGAGATCTGCCGCAAGGCGGGTGTGCCCTGCCAGCGCTTCGTCAACCATAGCGATGTGGCGGGCGGTAGCACCCTGGGCAACATTCTGGCCTCCACAGTCCCCCTGCGTGGTGTCGATATGGGCAATGCCATCCTCGGCATGCACAGTTGCCGCGAGACAGGCAGCGTAGCTGACCATGAGTACTGCGTCCGCGCCTTCACGGAGTTCTACTCCCTGTAGCCTCCTGCTGCCCTCAGCACCCGCCCCGTCGGACGACTGAGGGTCCAGATAAAAAACGATCGGCCATTGGAAATCATTTCTCATTTCCAATGGCCGATGATTATTTCAAGGGCAATATCCCAAAATCATTCTGACATCATCCCGAAGGCTTCCCGAAAGCATCCCGAAGAAACAGCCTATGCGGAGCGTCCCGATTTCGTTACATCGCAATCGCTACTTGTTCATCAGTTTGCCAAACAGCGTGAGCATCTGCATGACGGTGTCCTTGCTACCGACGGGTATCTTCAGGTGGGCCTCACCCGTCTCCTTGTCAGTCTCCACGATGCTATCGACCAACTGCTGAGTAGCCTCAGCCGACTTGAGTGTTTCGGCCAGTCCACTAAAGAAGGAAACACCCTGACTGACTAATTGCTGGGGATGGGGCGAAGCATGGTGGCTGGAAGGCCGCTCCTGCGCGCCGTCCTGTGCCTTCGTTGCCGCCTGTCCTTGAGAAGGATCGTGACTCGCAGGAGGCTCCTGGTCTGCAATAGCCCCATGGTCTGCTGAAGGAAGCTGCCCCTCGGAAGACTGGTGGGTTGCTAAAGATTCATGCCCTACCGAAGACCCATGCGCTACTGAAGGCTCATGGTCTACTGAAGGCTCATGATCCACAAACGATCCCTGATCTACAGAAGATTCATCGTCTGCCTCCGATGCGTCAGCGAGCGCTTCGTCCAAAGAGGCCTCCACAGACGTCTTTCCCTTCTGTTCTTGCTCCACCTCTTCGTCCACATACTCCACCTCGGGAGCGTCTGGCGTTGCCTCCATGATAACTGCGAGGTCGTCCATGAGTTTCTTAAACTTGCTCTCATCGACAAACACGGTGTCTGCACCGCCGTCCAAGACTCCCTCAAACATCGACTTCTTAAACCGCAGTTTGTTGATCATGCCCTCCTCGATAGAAGCTTTCGAGACAAGGTTGATGATCTGCACGGGCTTCTCCTGTCCGAGACGGAAGATACGGGCAATGCGCTGTTCAAGGACAGCAGGATTCCATGGCAAATCCATGTTGATGAGTGTGCTTGCCACCTGGAGGTTGAGACCCGTAGATCCTGCATCAGTGGAAAGAAACACCCGACTCTCGGGAAGTGTTGTGAAATCATCTACCAGTTCCCCGCGCATCTTCGACGGCACTCGCCCATTGAGATACTCATAGCGTATGCCCCGCTTGTCCAGTTCCATCGCCACCAGACGGGTCATGCGCTCCCATTCGCTGAAGACGACCACCTTCTCGTCCCCACTCTCCAAGACATTGTCCAGCAGGTTCATCACCTCCGCTATCTTGACATCACTACGCGTCGTGAGATTTTGTTCCAAGATAAAGGTGCTGTCGGCCACCATCCGCATCTGACTCAGCAACTTGAGCACGCGCAGCCTGTCCTGCTCCGTCATGTAGTGGTATTTGCGATACTTGTTCAGGATCACCAACAAGTCCCACTTAAACTCCGAGTGGAGATCGTCCTGGCGTTGAGTCATCGGGACCAGCACAAACTGGTCGCTCCGCTTGGGCAACTGCAGGCGCACGCCTTTCTTCGTCCTCCGCAACAGTCGGTTGCTGACGGCCTCGCCAATGGCGTTGAGATCCTTATAGCCCATGATACCACCCGTCTCGGGATGGAGCAGGATGTGCTGGTCGCGAAACTGGTAGTAAGGTCCGAGACAAAACTGGTCCACCAGTTCCATGTTGGCATAGAGCTCCTCCAACTTGTTCTCCATCGGCGTGCCAGACAGCAAGACCGCATAGCGCGACGCTATCTTGCGGGCGGCACGGGAGATCAGCGTGTCCCAATTCTTCAGCCGCTGTATCTCGTCCATGATCAACACGTCGGTATCCAACTTGCCCAGATGTCTGACGTCGTTGCTCATCGTGTGGTAAGAGACAATCTTGTAGGGTGCGGGCGCCTTATACAGTTTGTCGCGCTTAGCAGGAGTGCCCTCTACGACCACCACCTTCGGAATGGTCAAGCCGTCCTCCACGCCTTTCCCACTACTCTCTACCCTGTCACCGCCCGTGAATCGTTCTATCTCCCGCTTCCACTGGTATTTCAGCGACGTGGGACAGACCACCAGCACCTGCTCAGCCATGCCCTCACGCAGATAGACCTCTGCCGAGGCGATGGCCTGCAACGTCTTGCCCAGTCCCATCTCGTCGGCAATGATGGCCTTGCCGGCACGCACGGCGAAGCGCGTCCCCTCCTTTTGGTAGGGATAGAGCGGTACGGTGAGCATTTGGTCGAGATATTCGTCCGTGTATTTTTCCTCCAACAACCGGCAACGCTTGATCCGGTCACGCCGCTCCAGGACATAATCGAGGGCGTCGTCATAGCAGCGAAAGTCGGGAGCAATGGCTTTGGCAGCCTGGATGAACACGTCAAAGCGGGCATAGGCATCCTCGCGAAGCACACCCGACTCGTCAAAATAGTCTTTCGCCAATCGCTCCAGCATCTCCCGACCATGGTCGCCGATGCGTATCTTCACCCTGCGCGGCCCTTTGTAGTCGATATAGACCGAACTGTAGTCGGGCTCTGCCACCTGCACCTTCTTGCGCTTCTTCCTCACCCAGAGTTTCACGGCCTCCATGTGCTTACAAGTGCCGAGCTGCGAAGTCTTGAAGTCGTAGCAGGAGCAGTAGTTCCACAGGCTGTCCTTCCCCCGATATACTACCTTGTATTCGTTTCTCGTAGCCGCATTGGCCACCCGAAACTCTCCTGGAGCATACTGTTCGTCCACCATCCGTATGGCAAAGGTCTCCTTCTCGGCCTGTAGCTTTCGTAAGGCCACCTGCCACTCCTCGAGCTTCATGCCCGCAGGCTTCTGCATATTGTTTATTTTCGGCATCACCACCTTGGCTCGCTTGTGCCGGCCCTTCGTCTTCTTGGCGCCTTGGGCTGTCGCCTTCCCTCGCCTTTTGCCCCCGTCCTTTTCAGGGTTTGAGGCTTCCGCTGGAGATTGTTCTTCTTTCTTCTCTATATGTACCTTTTTCATGGTGCTCATGATGTTCTAACAGTATTAATGTGACTATTCGCTGACTTTATTTCCATGCGCTACCTACGCCTCCTTCCAGTCGTCAATCGTTCCCGTACGCGACGAGAAACTGACGCCCACGCGATGGACGGGACGGGAGTCGGCCTCATAGGGGCGCGCATACCCCTTCTCCTCTATCTGGCGCAAGGCGTCGTCCGCCGTGCCGTCGAGCTTAAACTCAAAGATATACACCCCCGTGGGCGTCTCGACGATGCAGTCGGCCCGGCCCTCGCTCTGCTGCTTTTCCGTGAGCACGAGGTAGGTGCTGAGAATGCGGAAGATAAGGTAGAAAGTATAGTGGAAATAGCGTTCCTTCTCCGTCTCCATGTCCTTCCGACGCATCGAGTAAGGGATGCTGGCAAAGAAGGCCGTCAGGCTCTTGCGCCACGTGTCGAGGTCATCGCGCAGGAGAGCACGCGTCAGTTGTATCGCCAAGGTGTTCGCCGATTCCTTCGTACCGAGATAGTTGGAGGCAATCAGCGTGAGGAATCCCTTTTTCACCTCGTTGTTGGGCAGATCGAGCAGGTAGGAGTTGGAGAAGCGGTCGTAGTCCTTGATGGTCAGATAACCACTCTGATAGATCATTGGCAACGGGCGCTCCACGTCCGCCCTGTAGTCGATAAAGTCCGACGTGTCGTAATATTTCCCTGTCAGCTCGTTGAGGTTCTCGTCCGTATGGCTGAGCAGGCGGACCAGGTAACTGGGCGTACCCGTGCGAAACCAATAGTCCTGTATATCCCTAACGCTAAGCGCATTGAGCAGACTAAAGGGATTGAAGATATCCGTCTTCCGCTTACTGAAATGATAACCGTCATAATGCCGCTTCAGCATCAAGCGCACCTCCTCGGGGCTCACCCCCATCTCGTCCGCCATAGCATCCATCTCGTCATGAAACGTCCCCTCCAGTTCCGCCTCCGTGATACCGCAGACCGCCTCGTAGGCCGCACTCATACTGATATCCTCCGGCTGGTTGAAACCACTGAACACACTCACCTGCGAAAACTTCGTCACGCCCGTGAGCAGCACGAAGCGCAAGTCTTGGTCAGCAGCCTTGAAGGCAGAGTAGAAACCCTTGAGCGTCTCGCGGTTGATGTCTTCTACCAGCACCTCCCTGCCATTGCCTACTACTTCCGTCCTTCCCGAGTCGAGCACATCGAGCAGCGGCTTGTCATACTCATCAATAAGCACCACACACTGCTTGCCCGTCACCCTGTGCACATGGGCGAGCAGATCGACAAAGCGCTTGCCATCGTCGAAGTTGGGATTTCCCTCGTAGCCATACAGCTTCTCCCATTCCTCTATGATACCCCGAATCAGTTTGGGTAGCGTGTCCCCACCCTTCGTATAGTTCGTACTATTGAAGTCGATATGGAATACAGGATATTGCTCCCACTCCTGCTCCAAGTCCTCGATGGCCAGACCACGAAACAAGTCCCGCTCCCCACAGAAATAATACTTCAGCGTAGAGACGAGCAAGCTCTTGCCAAACCGACGAGGACGGCTCAGAAAGTAAATCTTACCCTCCGTCACCATCTTGTGCAGCAAGGCCGTCTTGTCCACATAGACAAAACCGCCGTCAACAATACTCTTAAAATCCTGTATGCCGATGGGATACTTCATACACAAACCCTTTTTGTTTGCAAAGATAGTGCAAATCGAAGACAATACAAAAAGAATGTGATTCTTTTTTATTGTTGAGACGCAGCCTATCTTATCCAAAGATAGTGCAAATCGAAGACAATACAAAAAGAATGTGATTCTTTTTTATTGCCCCAAAACCTTGCAAATCCGGATAAAAACTAATAACTTTGCACCGTGTAAATACTAATAACACCGCACTGGGTATTTACTAATAACCCTGCACTAGGTATTTACTAATAGACACCCATCATGTACATACTAATGGGCAGATTAAAGTTGAAAGAATGGCAAGTATTCAAGAAAAGTTAGCAGATTCACTGAGCGTACTCAAGAAATATCAGGACGAGAACAACAGTGACATCATTCAGGGCATGAAGACCTTGGGCGAGACACATACAAAGCGTCTTATAGATAATGGTTACTTAGAACAAGTAATCAAAGGATGGTATATGCCTACCATGCCAGGGATGGAAGGAGACACAACCGTGTGGTATGCTTCCTATTGGAAATTCATAGTAGCATATTCCAACAACCGTTTCGGAGACAACTGGTGTCTTACTCCAGAAGAATCACTTGATTTCTATGCCGGAGAGACAGTAGCCCCTACTCAATTGATAATCCGTTCATCAAAGGCAAGCAACAATATTGTAAGTTTGAAGCATGGTGACTCGATGCTGGACATCACAGCAACAATGCCAGCACATATTGTAGTTGAGCAAAGATATGGATTAAGGCTCTACCCTTTGGCAGAAGCTTTGGTTTTCTGTACACCAACATATTTCAGCAGAAACTCAGTCAATGCCCGGACCTGTTTGTCTCTGGTTGGCGGAGCTGATGAAATCCTCAAAGTGGTGGCTGACGAAGGAAACTCTTCCAGAGCCTCAAGACTTGTTGGTGCTTTCAGAAACATCGGGCGAACTGACGTTGCAGAAACTATTCTACAATTCATGACGAGACTTGGCCACGAGTTACGCCCAGAGGATCCATTTGAAGACACGACGCCCAGCCTATCAGGAACAAGTAGGAACACTTCACCCCATGCCATCAGGATCAGGCTGATGTGGCAGAAGATGAGAAAGCAAATACTCGACCTTCCACTCATTGCCCCCACACAAAGCCAAACCACAGAGGCAATACTAAGCAACATGGATGACAACTATATACGCGACAGTTACCATTCGTTATCCATTGAAGGCTATCGGGTCACAGAAGGACTTATCGAACGCGTTCGTTCTGGCGAGTGGAATCCGGAAGACGACAAGATTGATGCAGATCGCAAGAACGCTTTAGCAGCACGAGGCTATTACCAGGCATTCCAACAGGTCAAAGAGAGTGTCAAGGCAATCCTTCAAGGAGCCAATGCCGGCAATATCGTCAGCAGAGACTTTGACAAATGGCACTTTGAAATGTTCCAGCCTTGCATTACTGCCGGCATTATCAAACCCTCAGACCTTGTAGGCTATCGATCCCATCAAGTGTATATTCGAGGTTCCAAGCACACGCCTCTTCCACCAGAAGCCCTCAGAGACGCCACGTCTGCGCTCGCCGAACTCATGGAATCAGAGGAAGACGCGATCGTCAGAGCCGTATTAGGCCATTTTTTCTTCGTGTATATCCATCCTTACTTGGACGGAAACGGTCGCACAGCCAGATTTATCATGAACGCGATGCTCGTCACAAGTGGTCACCCGTGGAGGATTATCACAGTTGAAGAAAGACAGTCATACATGGCAGCACTTGAAAAAGCAAGCATTCATGGCGATATCACCGACTTTGCACAAATCATCTGCTCATAGCAAACGCTATCATTCCAGCCGCCAGATTTTGGTATCAGACCGTATTTTGCCACCAAAGATTTTGGTATTAGGCAGCATTTTGGCAAAATAAATTTTGGTATTAGGCTTTTTTCATGTAATTTTGCGGGCAAAAAGGGAATTATGGCAGAAGTATTATTCAAGCGTAAAATCTATTCCAAACTAAAGGAATGGAAAGAGACCTCTAAAGGCAAAACAGCATTGCTTATAGAGGGAGCGAGACGTATAGGAAAGTCTACTATTGTGGAAGAATTCGCTAAAAAAGAATATCGCTCATACATTTTGATAGACTTTAATGAAGCCTCGAAAGGAGTAAAGGGACTGTTCGATGATTTGATGGACATGGATTATATTTTTCTGTACTTGCAGAATATTTATAAGACCACATTGTATGAAAGAGAATCTGTGATTATCTTTGATGAAGTGCAGCAATGTCCAAAGGCTCGCCAGGCAATCAAATATCTAATCAAAGATGGTAGATATGATTATATTGAAACAGGATCCCTTATTAGTATCCGTAAGAACACCAAGGATATCAGCATACCCAGCGAAGAATATCGACTTGAAATGTTCCCATTGGATTATGAAGAATTCAGATGGGCAATGAATGATGATACAACTATGCCTCTGATGCGAAAGTTCTTTGAAAGAAAGATGTCATTAGGCGATAGCTTAAATCGTCAAAAGATGCGCGAATTGAGGTTGTATATGTTGATTGGAGGAATGCCACAGGCAATCAATGCCTATTTAGACACAAACAATTTGCAACATGTTGATATGGTGAAGCGACAGATTATACAACTATATGCAGACGATTTCAGGAAGATAGACCCTACAGGGAAAATTTCAAAGTTGTTTATGGCTATACCGTCACAGTTGAGTCGTAATCTGTTGCGCTACCAACCAACACCTGTAGTTGGGAAAATGGGAGCTGACAAAATCGACGAGATGATTCTTTGCTTGGAAGACAGTAAGACTGTAAACGTGGCTTATCATGCGGATGATCCCAATGTTGGCATGTCATTGACAGCTGATTATGGAAAATACAAGTTATATATAAGTGATACAGGTTTGTTTGTGACATTAGCATTTTGGGATAAGGATTTTACGGAAAATATCATATACCAGAAACTGCTAAATGATAAATTGTCTGCCAACCTGGGATATGTATATGAAAATTTGATTGCGCAAATGCTTCGTGCTTCAGGCAACAAACTGTTTTACTATACTTTTCCTAAAGATGATACCCATTCTTATGAAGTTGACTTTCTCTTGTCAAGAGGCAACAAACTTTGCCCTATTGAAGTAAAATCGTCTGGATATAAGACTCATGCATCGTTAGATGCTTTCTGTCTTAAATATTCAGACAGAATAAGTCAGCCATATCTACTTTATACGAAGGATTTTCATAAAGACGAGAATGTGTTGCTACTGCCAATATATATGACTCCACTGCTATAAAGTTCACCATCACAGTCATTATCGAGGCGACATTTTCATACTACATTCTCCGCAAATTGAAAATCTTGGGAATTTTGGATTGAAAATCTTGGGAATTTTAGACTGAAAATCTTGGGAATTTTGTAACTTTGCACAAGCAAAACGTAAATAGGCATTTTATGTATTTTCCGAGTGTGTCCACAGTTTAAGAATTCCAATGGTTTTTATTCTGTTTAAATTCCACCCAGTAGCAGGTTTTTGTCAACCAACACCCACAACCCACTAAAAGGGCAAAGCCCCTCTCGGCACACCATAGTCCGCGCAACACTCCGTTTCCTCTATCTCCCTCCACGCCTCATGGATATACCGACTCACTTCTTCCGGCAATCGCCCCTCCTTCGCCAGTTTCCCAAACGTCTCTATCAAGTCTCTTATGGCATACTCCGGACTATACATATCATCAAAATACTCCCAGTGCCTATCCATCACAAAGTGTCTGCACATGGATTTCGTCAGTTGCAGGAACATCAATGCTGCCGTCTGGTATTCTCCAACGGCAAGCAACGTCTCAATATTCTTATTCTCTTCCAACATCAGCTGCCAGATGCTATAACAATCCCAATCCACATTTCTTTTGTTGAAGATACGCTGTTCATAGTCCTTGTTCAGTGGTATCAGTGACTTGGCCTCTTTCTCTACCTCCAGCATCTGTCGCTCTTTCTCCCGTCGCCTCCGTTCAGCTTCTCTTGCAGCGCGTTCTTCTTCGTCATTCATCTCTCGCTCGATCTTCAATGGCTCTCCCGCGAATTTCTTGCTTGGTGCCAACATCTGTATATTGTTCTGCACTCGTTTGAAGCCATCAAACCGTGACAGATGCGTAAAGATATATGTGAAGACCTCTTCTCGCTTCTCTTCGTTGTTCCATGCTGCCACACTATCTACCAATGCAGCAAAGCTCGCATAGATCAGTTTGCCGATACGTAGCTTGTAACATTCAGATAGTCTCTAATGTCCTCCCTATATATCAGCAATGGCAGATGTTCGCACAGCCCCATAGCAATGGCATACGCAGCATCAGGCCTCCCCTTCGCCAACACAGCCGGTATCGACTTCTTCTCCCAGCGCTCCAGCAGCCGCAGCATATACAAGAAATCCTCCTTGTTCTCAGGCCGAAACTCCACCTCCTGCTTGAAGTACTCAGCGTAAGCCTCCTCCAGATCCACCGTCAAGCCCTTCGGGATATAATCTATCTTCGGGCGCGCCATACAGCTTCTACGTCTGCGCACCTCGGCAGCTTCATCCAGTCTTTTCTGATGGGCAATACGTTCTTCTCTGTCTCTACGAATCTTCTCCAGCTCTTCTTGAAACTCTGCTGCCTGCATGGTCTCCGCACACAGCAGCTTATCTATCTGCTTTGACAGGTATTGACTCCATGCCTGATAATTACTTTCATCCACGCAATCAGGGCAGGGAATACCACTCTTGCTCCATGTATTTTCTGACAGGTAGAAAATTATGCTATATCTTTTCTTTTTGCTCATATTCTAAATACTTCTCCACCAAACAGTCGTACCCAAACACAAACGTGTCTTTCTTTGCATCCCCATACAGAAAATCCTCAAATCTGGTAAATGAAGACTAAAACATCTGCCCATACAGCATATCGTAAAAAATATAGTTCCCCACCGCAGTATCGCTCTGCGCTAATGCCGCCGCTCGGATGGGGTTAAAAGTTTATTTACTATTACTTATTCTGAAAGAATAATCATGACTTATTCTATAATAGTCAAAGTTAAATGGATTCCCACAAAAAGACGCGTAACCCTCTTTGTAACCAACAACAAATTGTGTATTGTCCTCTGTAAGGTCAAATTCGCTCAAATTTGTTGTGTTTTCATCACATATACATCTTCTTCCTACGCCATAAAACGCAGGAAGGTCATTTTCCAAGAGACTCTTCATTTTGCAACTGCTTTAATTCTTGGTATTTATCATATATGTTATTGATATCCTCTGAGAGTCTATCCGTGTTGACGTAGTGAATGTTTTTAACTTTCAAGTCAGCTACTCCTCCCGACAGAATCTGGTATACCGAAAGGTCATCATAGCCTACATGTGCACCGTCAATATCCGTCTTGCAGTCGTGAGCCTTCATCAACAGATTCAGAGAATTAATTATATATGGACTATGTGTGGCAAGTACCAATCCTATTTCACGGCTGTCGACCTTTGAATAAAACGCCAATCGTATTATTTCGTTCAACATCTGAATCTGAGATGTTGGGTCAAGACTCAATTCCGGTTCCTCTATATGTATGTGTACATATTTTGGCATATCTGTAAGTTCCATTTCTGGGCGATACTGAGTGGTAAGGTTCTTTTCAAACAACAAGTCAATGATACTACGTTTTTGAGCCAACTTAAAGTCAAAAGCCTGGGCATAATAGTTCATCATGGCTATTAAAGGCGCAGTTGTCTGTATACCTGAAGACGCATGGCGAAGTTCAAACGAAGAGTAATTGCTACCCTTAGGCTTAAGTATAAACTTCTTTTGGTTGTTGCCTCCGCGTTCAACATTCATATCCAAACCGATATAGTTAAGATCAAAATGCTTTATTGCGTCAGTTGCATTGTCAAATTCGGTAAATGTTTCATTAAAGAAGAATCCCAAATAAGCGTTTTTAGCCAATGTGCCTTGACTTGATAGTGGAGCAATTGCACTTCTTGATTCTGCTACCCACACCTCTTTGAAGAAGCATAAGTCCTCGTTGGGTATTATAGCATTGTAAGACAGCTTGCCACCAGAATAACTTACAGAATACGAATTCCCGTTTATAGTAACAACATAATGAATGTATGTATCTGCAGTAACCAGTACACTCATATTATTGGCGAAAACGGAGCATTCCCACCCACTCGGGATGGTTGTATCCACTCACTTT